>SDBV01002256.1_pt1 | contig 28832 bp, 22 predicted proteins | sample 2277081 | NCBI WGS metagenome assembly SDBV01 (sample SAMN10402039, study PRJNA504765) | marine sediment metagenome | isolation source: marine sediment core GS10_PC15, 223 cmbsf | place: Arctic Ocean: Southern Knipovich Ridge | collected 2010
CTTTTTTATGTTCTTTGTAATATCCCAGACACATTTTAATCCTGGTTTGAAACTTACAAAATCACCGGCTTTTAAAGTATAATTTCCTTCATCAGTTTCAACTGTAACTTCTCCTTCTAATATCAGACATACTTCTTCGGTATCATAACACCAGTCAAATCGGGATACTTCTTTTTCCCAGATAGGCCAGTTTTTTATGCCTTGCTTTTCTATTTCTTCATTGCTTAACTTTTCAATAATAATCTTTTTCATAATAAAAGTTTTTAATAAATTAGTAAAATTAATCTATTGATATTTAATATTAACGTAGTAAATAAATTAGTAACATTAATCTATTGATATTTATTAAAAGTTGCTAATAAATTAGTAAAGTTAAACTATTGATATTTATAATTAACGTTGTAAATGAATTTGTAAAATAAAACTATTGATATTTGTTGATATTCATTGATATACTTTGATATTCTTTGAATATCTATTGAATATCCAATAAACAGACTATGCTAAAGTGTTGTCTATTAAAAAAATATCCATTGTATATCCAATGAACAGACTATGCTAAAGCGTTGTCTGATAAAAAATATCCATTGTATATCCATCAGTATCCAGTAAGTTATTTCACATCAACCAGTTCAACATCAAAAATCAATCTGGTTTTTGGAGGTATGTCGGGTGGAATACCTTGTTCACCATAAGCTAACTGATAAGGAATAATTAAACGAAATTTATCACCAACTCTCATCAGTGCAATACCTTCATCCCATCCGGGTATTACCATACCAGCACCTAATTTGAATTTAAAAGGCTTCTTTGTTGAAGAATCAAATACTTTTCCATCTTCAAAATAACCGGTATAATGAACTTTTACAGTTGAACCTTTAATAGCTTTTTTCCCATCTCTTTTTTCGATAACAATGTATTTTAAGCCCGAGCTTGTTTCTATTGTATCTTTTCCGTTTACCTGAGCAATAGTGATGACATCGATTGGAGCGATGTCATCACTTACACTTATAAACGAAATAAAAATAATAAATAATAAAATTTTCATAGTTTATTAAATTGTTAAATTGTTATTTTATTGTTAATTATTGATTTGTGAAATTAATTCTTAATAGGATTTTCATTTACACTTCCATCTCTGCTAATATCTTCTCTACCTCTTTTTCAGTAGAGTGTAATTTATCTTTACAAATTTTAATTAAATAATAAACTCTTTTTACTTTATCAGATAATTCATCTACATCAAGTTCCTGGTTTTCAATTTTTTGTAATATCTCTTCAATTTCTAAAATTGCCTCGTTGTAAGATATTTTTTTTTGTGGATTTTTTTTATTTGTCATTGTTTTGTGATTTTTAGTTCATGTAGTAAACTATCAACCTTTGTTTGTGCATTTGTAAGGCAATAGGTGGTTATTAGAATAGATATTAATAGATATTTATTAATATTCATAGATGTTTGACATTTGTTTTATTCTTTGCGTCATTGTGTCTTTGCGGTTAAAAAATTAATTGTTTCCTTGTTATAATGACAAATCTAAAATCCTAAATCCTAATCCCCATCACCAATACATCATCTACTTGCTCAAGTTCACCTTTCCAATCCTCAAAAGTTTTGTTAAAGATGGCATTTTGTTCTGTCATATCTTTTTTATGAATATCAATAAGCAATTGCTTGAATTGTTTGTTTTTGAATTTTTTGCCCTGCGGACCGCCAAACTGGTCGGCATAGCCATCGGAGAAGATGTATATTGTGTCGCCTTTTGTTAATTGAATTTCGTGATTAGTAAACGATGGCAAATCAGCAATTATCTGAATACCGATAGGCATTTTGTCGCCTTTGGTTTCTTCTAATATATCCGTCTGACCGTTCGTATTTGCATTCTTTCTTATCATATACAAAGGATTATTTGCCCCTGCAAACTGCATTTTATTTGTATTTACATCAATTGCTATAAAGGCAATATCCATTCCATCCTGGGCTTCACCTTTTTTGCCTGTTTGTTGTAACGATTTGATAATATAACTCCGTAATTCGTTTAACGCATAATTTGCCTGGGTTATTTCTTCATTATTTACTATTTCATTTAAGAATGCTACGCCAAGCATGCTCATAAATCCTCCCGGCACACCGTGACCTGTACAATCGGCTGCTACGATGATAAGCCATTTTTTTATTTTGGCAACCCAGTAGAAATCACCGCTTACAATATCTTTTGGCTTAAAAAGAATAAAATGTTCACCCAATATTTTTTTTACATAATCGTCAGAAGGAAGAACGGCTCTTTGTATGCGCTCTGCATAAAGAATACTGTCGGTTATTTCTTTTTGTTGTTGTTGTATTTCTTCTTTTTGCGCTACTACTTCTTTTGTTCTCTCTTTTACTTTTTCTTCTAAATTCCTGCGAAAAGAATCTATGGTTTCTAATGCTTCAAAAGCTCTCAGAGATGCCATAATTACAGTATAAAGCTTATCGGTAGTAAGTTCTGTTTTGGTTTTATAATCATTAATTTCGTATTTTTCAATAACTTCTTTTTCAGGCGCCTGTCCCGGCTGTCCTGTACGCAATATTATCCGTGTGAAATAATTGCAGAACTTCTCGCGTATTTCTTTCACAAGCTCTAATCCTGCATTATTCGTTTCCATAACTACATCAAGTAATATAACAGCTATATCATTGTTTTCCTTAAGTATTTTTGATGCTTCACTTGCAGAATATGCATCCAAAAATTTAATTTTTTTGTTCTTGTAAGTAAATGTTTTAAGAGCCATTTGTGTTACCTGATGAATATCTTCTTCATCATCAACAATCAGGATCTTCCAGGTATCTTCCTTTTCAGATGAATCAATCTGTTCATCTGAAGAAAAAATATCATCCTTTTGTTTTTCGTCCTGTTTGTCAGAAAAAAGCCCACCGTTTTTGTCAGACATTGTAAGTATAATTTTATGTTAAAATTTGTCAAATATAATTATTTTATTTAATAAAAACTTATATATTTTTTGTAACCAATCAGTCTATTTCAAATTGCCCTACCAATGCCCTACCAATTACGAATTTACGAATTACTAATAATCCTACGAATTACGAATTTTTCGAATTACGAATATTAACGATACGTTTATACATCAAACCCTTGGATGTGAAATTTGCAAGAATGCCAAGTTTTAAACCAGTCATTTTTAAATAACTGTAAAGTTGATTTTTAATCTTTTTCTACTCATTCGTAATTCGAATATTCGTAATTCGTAGGGATAACTGAATAGTTACTATTTTTTTAATATCATTCAGATTTCAGCGCATCCAAATGTTTTTCAATAAGAACCGGCAAATAATTAAGGTTATAACCTCCTTCAAGTGTAGATATTATTTTTCCCTCACAATATTTATTAGCTGATTTTACAATAATATCGGTTATTGTATAATAATCCTCCGGCTCAAGACAAAAGCATCCTATAGGGTCATTCGCGTAAGCGTCAAAGCCAGCCGAAATAAATATAAACTGTGGTTTAAAATCTCTAATTTGTGTATCAAAAACATCCTGAAAAATTGAGATATAAGCTTCTTTTGTGGTTGTCATAGAAAGGGGTTTATTTATAGTAAAGCCCTTGCCTTTATCTTTGCCTGTCTCTTTTTCCTGACCTGTTCCGGGATAAAACGGATAACGATGCATTGAAAAATACATAACTTCATTGCTGTTATAAAATGAATCCTGGGTTCCATTTCCATGATGAACATCAAAATCAACAATCAATATTCTTTTTATTTCATTGTAATTTTTAAGAAGATACTTTGCTCCTATAGCTACGTTATTGAAAAGGCAAAACCCCATTGCATTTGAATATAATGCGTGATGTCCTGGTGGTCTTACAATGCAGAATGTTCTTTTAATTTCATTATTCATTATCTTATCAACACTTTCAACAACAGCACCTGCTGCTTTAAGCGCAGCTTTATAAGAGTTTGATGATGCAATTGTATCTCCATCAAGAAATCCTCCTCCCTGGACGCAAAGATTTTCTACATATTTGACGTAATCAATTTTATGATTTAAAGCTATTTCCTGAATAGTGCATTCGCGTGGTTCAAATATTTGAAAATCATCCCATTTATTTTTTTTCTTTAAATAATCAATTGTATTAATTAATCTTGTTGGATTTTCAGGATGAGAACCGGTGTTATGCTCTAAAAAAATCTTGTCGTAAAATATTCCTAACATAAAAAATTTTTTATTATTATTTTTACTTTATTTGAACAACCAAAATTACAAAAAATTTTTATAATGAGCCGAAAATTATTTTTTATCCTTGGTATTATAACGCTTTTAGGATTTAGTGGTATTGGAGCTATTATTATAGAATATGTGCATAACAGACCTTTTGTATCTATTTTTGAGCAGAAAACAGACTACTATTTTCAGGTTCTTACAGGAATAGCTTATGGCATATTAATGTCGCTAATTGCCTGGAAAGTTGCAAAAAGTAATTTTTTATCACAGGTAAGAAATCATTTTGCAAGATTTATTCAGGATTTGGGTTTAAAAACTTATGAAATTGTTTTTATATCTTTTTGTGCGGGTGTAGGTGAAGAAATTCTCTTCCGTGGCTCTATTCAGCCACTTTTAGGAATATGGGTAACTGCACTTATTTTTGTTGCATTACATGGCTACCTCAACCCTTTTAACTGGCGGTTAAGCATTTATGGCATTTTTATGTTTTTTATTGCTGCGGGCTTTGGGTATTTGTATGAATATATAGGACTCGTATCTGCTATTTCTGCCCATTTTGCGATAGATGTAGTATTGCTCTGTGCTCTAAAATGGAATAAAGGTATAGGGGTATAGGGTATAGGGTATAGGGTATAAAAATTAGTTCCGAAAAGTCGGGATTGCTGCCAGTGAGAAATATGTAACAACGCTAAAAAATATCAAATTTCAAAATTAAATTGTTATTATACTACCTACCTGTGGAACATAAAACTTAGATGAAATATTATGATTTTTTGCTTGTTGATTTGTCCATTCCAGTAATTCTGCCCCGGATAATTGTTCCTTATTATAATATTTCAAATCCTCACCCCCAGAATAATGAACTAACATAGTGTTTTGCGGTGAAATATTTTTTACAAAGTCAAGAACACTAAGGCAAAGTTTATTTTCATTTTTCTCTTTCAGAAAATCAGCAAAATAGGGATGAATTGCTTTATTTTGTTTAACCGTCTGACCGCTTGCCTGCCCTGCTCCCATCGTGGTAGCGGTCTGACGGCTTGTACTATGGGGAGCAATCAGATAAGAAAAATTGAGATTTTCCTTCCATTGAGCCAAAAAATTTGTTCTTTCTCTGCCCGGCTTTTCCGGTGGCTCACTAATAATACTCCAGTGATTACATCCTGGATACGGAAATCGGTTATTGGCATCAACAAACAAAACTTTTGCATCAGTTAAAAGCTGATAGCCGGAGTGTCGTATAAGAGGACAGAGCAAATCCCCTGAAAATATTGCTTTGTGTTTTTGTAAATTTTCATCTTCATATTCAAATGTCAGCATAGTTGCACCCGGAGCATTTTCACCATGAAAAACAGGAAAGGGTATAACTTTTAGATTAGGTGCTTCTTTAATTTTCAAGGGTATTCCATATTTAAGCTCATTGAATTTTACGATATTTTTCAGATGAGGAAATGACTGAACAACAAGCTCCCAGCGTAGCTTTGACGCATATACCGGATATCGCTTATTATTATTATACCGATAATAACTTTGAATAATCCAGTCAATTGATAAAGTATGGTCAATATGAGGATGAGTAAGAACAATTGCTTCAGGTAAACGATTATTGTGTTTTATAAGGTATTGAACTATTCCATGTCCTGCATCTATAAGGATTTCCCAGTTAATGTTATGGTTATGAATCTTTTTATATGAAATAACACTGTCAGGTCTTCCAGACTCTGACAGGTTTATTTTATTTCCATTAGTATTAATTATTGAGAAAGATGTATTTGCATAGTCTTCAATATTATTACGTGAATAAAAAGGATGTTCCTGTCCAAGAGGAATGGGCCAGGCATTGCCGCGACCATTAACTCGTATGTATATTGCTTTCACAGTTATAAATTTTGGTCAAGATTTTAAAAGTGTTTTTCTTTTTCATCTATTAAGGGATGACATCGCTTAGAGCGATGTCATCCCTTCGCCTACGCCTTAAAATACTAAAATCATCTCATCAATAAGATGCTTTGCCCCGGCGAATTTATCAATAATAAACAGTGCATAACGAATATCAAGTGAAATGTTTCTGCATTGTTCAGGGTCATACATTATATCACTCATTGTGCCTTCCCAGTTTCTGTCAAAGTTTATTCCTATTAAATGACCATAAGCATCAATAACCGGACTTCCTGAATTTCCACCGGTAGTATGGTTTGAAGCAGTAAAACAAACTTTCATTACACCATCTTCACCATAGGGTCCGTAATTTTTATTATTGTAAAGTTCTTTAAGCTTTTCCGGAACCTTATAATCATAAATCTCAGGATTATCTTTTTCAATAATACCTTTCAGTGTAGTAAAATAATCGTAATGAACCCCATCACGCGGGAAATAATCATCAACCTTTCCATAAGCTATTCGTAATGTAGAATTAGCATCTGGATAGAAAATCTTTTCTTTTTGCATTTCACGTAAACCCTGAATATAAGTTCTGTTTAGATTGTTGAGCTCATCATTTAACCTGAAATACTCAGGACGGATTATTATTTTCTCAAGTTCATATATACTCTGAAATAATTTAAAGGCAGGGTCATTTATTAGTTTTTTTATTGATGAAGTCGAATAGTTGTTCAAAAAATCATTGACCTTGCTTTCGTCTGTCAAAAACGATTTAGAAAACAAATATTCAGTATATTTATTAAAGTTGCCGTTAAATTTTTTTTCTATATAAGAAAATATCTCAGGTTGGAACTGCTTTTCAAGATTGTTGTAATACATCTGAAGTAAGGCAGCAAAGATTTTTTTATCAGTTGGCAAGTTATAATTTTTAAAGAATCCTTTTGTAGCTTTTTTAAGATTTTCAATTTGTTTGTCAATATTTTGAAGCGTAGTTGTGTCACGCTCATCGTACCACACATTCTTCGCAAGTTTATTAAATTTTCTTGCAAACCTGATAATTTCAATAGCATAAGCAGCTTCGTAAATATAATCCATAGCAAGAGTATATGGTGTTATTTGTTTATAAATTTTCTCATAAGAAGGTAATAAATTGCTATATGTTTTCTTCCGGGTTTCATTTGAGCTTGTCCAGGCAATAAAATCATTTTCAAGCTGTTTTTTCTTTTCAATTGCGTTTAACTTATGTAAGCCGCGATTTTCGCCGAGCCATTTTTTCCAGTAATTGCTTACACCAGCGTATTTAGAAGCATATTTAATACGAATTTCATCGCTTGATTCCATATCAAGACGCATAATATTTAGTTTTTCTCCACGAAGTTTTATCTGATGTGGATTTTCAACCTGTGAGACCATTTCAACTGCAAAAGAAGTAAGGTACTCGGAAGTTCTGCCCGGGTAGCCGTAAACCATAGTAAAATCATCTTTTTTAACTCCTTTTAATGAGATTGAGAAATATTTTTTTGGCTTGTATGGTATGTTATCGGGTGAATATTCTGCCGGTTTATTGTCTTGAGCAGCATATATCCTGAACAATGCAAAATCCCCGGTATGACGCGGCCACATCCAGTTATCGGTATCGCCGCCGAACTTACCGATAGCAGAAGGCGGTGCTCCAACCAGGCGAACATCTTTAAATATTTCCGATACGAATAAATAATATTCATTTCCGTAATAAAAAGGTATTATCTTAGCAACATAATGTGTGCCTTCAACTGCCTGTTTTTCAATTTTAGAAATTTCTTCATCAATAATATTCTGACGTTCAGCTTCATTCATTTCATCTTGTATATCTGCAAACACTTTTTCAGTAACATCTTCCATTCTTACAAGGAAAGTAACCGTTAAGCGTGGATTTGTAAGCTCTTCTTCCTGTGTCATTGCCCAGAAACCATCGGTTAAATAATCGTTATCTAATGAGCTGTGAGAATGAATTAATCCATAACCACAATGATGATTGGTAATCAGCAAGCCACTATCGGAGATTAATGCACCCGTGCAGCCGCCACCAAACATTACTACAGCATCTTTCATACTTGCTTTATTAATACTGTATATATCTTCGGCTGTGAGCTTAAATCCTTTGCTTTGCATTTCTGATATATTGTATTTATCAAGCAAGGTGGGTATCCACATACCTTCGTCTGCCCGCAGGTGATATAAAACAGATAGAACAATTAAAACTAATAATGTTATTTTTTTTATCATAAAAATGTTATTTAGACAGGATTAACAAGATTATCAAGATTTTTTTTCATTTTGTTAAATAAGAATTTATATATCTTTTTTTACAAAATTACGTATTAATTATTAAAATTTACTTAATTTTGTAATATTCAATAAAAAAATAAATTTAATTATGAAAACATTAATAAACTCTCAATCGCGAGTAAGTCTAACAAAAAATTTATACTTACGTTTTTTAGCAATAAGCATACTTTTACTTGTAAACATTTTTAGTGTCTATGGACAGGCTGGGTGCGGTGGTGTAATGCCTTCTTTTGATGTTGATTTTACAGGAAATGTAGATAGTATCTGGGCAAGTCCCGATACCCCAAGATGTGAACAGACCTGTTGGTTCGCTATACCAAATAGATGTATTGAATTCATTGTAACAATGGATCCAAATGCCTGGGGGATAGTGGTTAATTGTGCCAGTCCTCCCTGCCCTCCCGGGTTTTTTTCTGTTGTTGATTGTGATCCTGCTACTATAACACCATTGGGCACACCTACCTGTCTTACGAGTGGGGATGTGGGTGGAACATATTCAGTTACAATTTGTAAATCAGGTGCTGATTATCAGCAATATACAATTAGTTCTATTCCTGCGGCTGAATTATATGATGAAAATTGGATTGCGAGTTTTTCACCAACATTTACTCAATGTTTATCACCAACGATAGGTGCCGATTCAATACGTGTTCCTTTGGTTTCTCCCGATACCATTAGTAATTTTCAAATAACTTTTGGTGACCCTTATGCTGATGGCGGATTTGATACTTACGATGGTAACCCTTCTTTTAATGCCAATACTGATAGCGTTGATGGTAGCGGTGTAACATGGATGCCCGGTGATACTATATGGCATACTTATGATAGTTTGGGTATTTATACAGTATGTATAACTGATAATATTAGTACATATTGTTTATATACAATATGTGGTACAGTAATTAATGACCGCTCTGCTGTTGCAAAATTCACAGCAATACCTGATGAAACTTGCTCATCAGAAGATGTGCTTTTATCCGATTCATCACTTTTTACTGTAAGCTGGGACTGGTATTTTGGAGATGGAAGTTCAGCAATTGGTCTTACAGAACCAGCTCAAAGCCCAACGCATGCTTATTACAATCCATCAGCTACCCAGGATACTTCTTATATTGCAATGTTAATTGCCAAATCTCAATTTGGACAATGCCCTGACACGATAAAAGATACAATTCTGATACGTCCAATGCCTGTTTCTAATTTTACTTTTTCAGGCTATACTGCTTGTAGCACTGCAGATACTTTAAATATTCAATTTACTAATACTTCAATTGGTAAACCACCTTTAACATATTTTTGGGATTTTGGAGATGGGGATACAAGTTTGCTTCAAGACCCATCACATACTTTTATTAATGATACAACTATCACACAGCTTTTTGATGTAACTCTTACAACAACTTCTATAGATGGTTGTGTTAATTCTTTTACACAAGCAATTCCAGTTTTTAAATCTTTTAATGTTGATTTTTTGGCTGAACCTGATACAGGTTGTAGTCCTCTAAGTGTACAATTTTTATTTCAGGGCGATACTGCTGAAATAGATACTCTCTTTTGGAATTTTGGTGATGGAGCTACAAGCTATTATGTAAATCCTGTTCATACTTATTCCAATTATTCAACAATTAATGATACAACATATCAGGTTACATTAATTGCCCAGTTTTTAGATGGTTGTATGGATACAGTTGAAAAATATATTTTAGTGTATCCCAAGCCATTTGCTGATTTTACTGTAAATCCTGATACTGGTTGTAGTCCTTTGACTGTAACAATTACTAATCTGGCTGCCGGATATGACAGCTTATACTGGGATTATGGTGATGGAAGTCCGATAGATACAACTACTTCAGCCACGTTTATGCATACTTATATTAATACTACAGATAGCACAGTTACATATAACTTATGCTTAATTGCAGAAACACAGTATGGCTGTACAGATACTCTTTGTCGTGCAATTGTTGTTTATCCTGAGATTTCTGCCGATTTTGTATCGTTACCTTCAGTTGGCTGCCATCCACATACTGTTAACTTTATTAATTTATCATCAGGAGAAGATTTTTATGAATGGGATTTTGGAGATGGTGGAACAAGTACACTTGAAAATCCAGTTTGGACATTTATTTGTCTTACAGGTTCTGATAGTACTTATATTGTTGAGTTAGTTGTTTCATCTGTATTTGGCTGTGGTTCAGATACAGCAAGAGATACTATTTTAGTGTATTGTAAACCTGCTGCTGACTTTACTGTAAATGCCGATACCGGCTGTGTTCCGTTTACTGCTATAATAACAAACCTATCTACCGGATACGATAGTCTTTACTGGGATTTTGGAGATGGACAAACAGATTCAATTGAAAACCCTGTGCATGTTTATGATAGCACAGGAATATATAATATTACTTTAATTCTTACAAATGAAAATTGTTCAGACACAGCCACCGGTTTAATTGTAGTTGATTTTTGTCCGGGGATAAGCCAGTTGCAAGATGCTGGCTATAATCTGCAGGTTTATCCTAATCCATTTAGCGCTACTGCTAATATTACAATATCTAATATCTCCCAACGAACAAAGAATGTTGAATTTGTTATTTATGATATTATGGGAAGAAAAATCAAAACCTATATAATAAAAAACAATCAAACCACACTAACTATAAATGCAAAAGATATAGGAACAGGGCTGTTCTTTGTCCAGCTCATAGCAGATGAAGGAATAATAGCAAGTGGGAAAATGATTATTGTTGAATAAGAATTATTAATCTGGGCTGGTATAGGTGTGGCACGATTACCGTACCACATCTTTACACTTTCATTTATACAACTTTCTTTACAAAATTACGTATTAATTATTAAAATTTACTTAATTTTGTAATATTCAATAAAAAAAATAAATTTTATTATGAAAACATTACTAAAATATATCAACCCTCAAACGGGGTTAAGAATAGCAAAAGATTTATACTTACACATAGCAATAATAAGTATATTTTTACTTATAAACAATTTTAGTGCCTATGGGCAGGTTGTGGCAAATTTTGTTCCTTTGCCTGATAGTGTAGGTTGTCATCCATTTACTGTTACCTTTAATAATTTATCATTAGGAGCAGATACATTCTATTGGAATTTTGGAGATGGAAGCCCAATTGATACCACAGTAAATCCTGTACATACTTTTATTAATACATTTTGTACTTACGACACAACTTATATAGTTTGTTTAATTGCCATTGATTCTTTAGGTGCAAGTGATACTTTATGTAAGGATATAGTAGTGCATCCAAAACCATGTATTTCTATTACACAGTATATAAAAAAAGGCTGCACTCCTCTTATTAATTCTATTACAATTAGTGCTTCTGGTGCTGATTCACTGATTATATGGGATTATGGTGATGGTTCTTATGATACAATACCCGGAGTTTCAGATACTACTACTCTTGTCCATATTTACACAAATGCTACAGATAGTGCTCAAAATTATATTCTTTGCATAACTGCAATAAACAGCTATGGTTGTGACAGCACTGTTTGCAGAACAATTAAGGTATATCCCGGAGTTATTGCCGGTTTTATTCCAATGCCTAACGATACTGGCTGCCATCCTTTTGTTGTTAACTTTGTTAATACAACAACAGGTGCAGGTGCTTACTACTGGGATTTTGGTGATGGGAGTTTTTCTACAGATTCTGTTCCAACACATACATTTGTTAATTATGATACGAGTGGAAGTATAGATAGTGTTTATATAGTTTGTCTGACAGCTACTTCTATAAATGCTTGTACCGACACAGCTTGTAGTCCTATAATAGTACATCCCAAGCCATTTGCTAATTTTACAATAGACGTCGATACATTCTGTAGTCCTTATACAGTTACAATTACTAATCTGGCAGCAGGTTATGATAGTTTATTCTGGGATTATGGTGATGCAACTGCAGGTGATACCACTACTGCGACTACATTTACACATTTATATCAAAATACTACTGATAGTACTGTTACTTATGACTTATGCTTAATTGCAGAAACCCAATATGGATGCACTGATACGTTATGCCTCACTATCATTGTTTATCCTGTAATTTCTGCTAATTTTACATTTACACCCGGCTCAGCAGGTTGCCATCCATTTACTGTTACCTTTAATAATTTATCATTAGGAGCAGATTTTTATGCCTGGGATTTTGGAGATGGAAGCCCAATTGATACCACTGAAAATCCTGTGCATACTTTTACTAATACATCATGTATTATTGACACAATTTATACAGTTTGTTTAATTGCCATTGATACTTCAGGTGCAAGTGATACTTTATGTAAGGATATAGTTGTACATCCAAAACCTGTTGCTAACTTAACAGTAGATGCCGACACATTCTGCAGTCCTTATACAGTTACTATCACAAATCTTTCATCGTGTTATGACAGTTTATACTGGAATTATGGTGATGGAAGTCCGATAGATACAACTACTTCAGGTTCATTTATACATACTTATTACAATCTTACCTGTGATACTGCTATATATTATAATTTGTGCTTAATTGCAGAAAGCCAGTATGGTTGTACTGATACCTTTTGCCACACAATTGTTGTTTATCCTGAGATTTCTGTTGAATTTGCAGCTTTACCGGATACTGTAGGCTGTCATCCTTTTACTGTTAACTTTGCAGTATTAACATGTGGAGAAGACTCTTTAATCTGGGATTTTGGAGATGGAAATTTTGATATACCTCATCAGTTTAATAATTCTGGTACACTTGCCGATAGCCTTTATACAGTTGAATTGATAGGTATTTCAAACTATGGCTGTCCTTCAGACACCGCAATGCAAGATATTTTAGTGCATCCTAAACCTATTGCTGACTTTGCTGTTGATGTTGATACAGGGTGCAGTCCTTTAACTGTAACAATTACTAATCTGGCTGCCGGGTATGATAGTTTATTATGGGATTTTTATGATGGAAACACTGATACTATTACTTCAGCCACGTTTATGCATACTTATATTAATACTACAGATAGCACAGTTACATATAACTTATGCTTAATTGCAGAAACACAGTATGGTTGTACTGATACTTTTTGTCGTGCAATTGTTGTTTATCCTGAGATTTCTGCCGATTTTGTATCATTACCTGCAGTTGGCTGCCATCCTCTTACTGTTAACTTTTTAAATTTATCATTAGGAGAAGATATTTGTGGGTGGAATTTTGGTGATGGTGGTTCAAGCACAACCTGTGGAAATCCAGTTTGGACATTTACTAATACTTGTTTTACCGGTCCTGATAGTACTTATATTGTTGAGTTAATTGTTTCATCTGTATTCGGCTGTGTTTCAGATACAGCAAGAGATACTATTTTAGTGTATTGTAAACCTGTTGCTAACTTTACAGTAAATGCCGATACCGGCTGTGTTCCGTTTACTGCTATAATAACAAACCTATCTACCGGATACGATAGTCTTTACTGGGATTTTGGAGATGGGGAAACAGATTCAATTGAAAACCCTGTGCATGTTTATGATAGCACAGGAATATATAATATTACTTTAATTCTTACAAATGAAAATTGTTCAGACACAGCCACCTGTTTAATTGTAGTTGATTTTTGTACGGGGATAAGCCAGTTGCAAGATGCTGGCTATAATCTGCAGGTTTATCCTAATCCATTTAGTAATAATGCTACTATAATAGTAAACTCTTCCGCCAAAGGCGGAGCCGCCTCTGGCGGAAAACTTGTCATCTATGATATTATGGGCAGAAAAATCAAAACCTATATAATAAACAATCAAACCACACTAACTATAAATGCAAAAGATATAGGAACAGGGCTGTTCTTTGTCCAGCTCATAGCAGATGAAGGAATAATAGCAAGTGGGAAAATGATTATTGTTAATGAGTAGAGTAAAGAAAGAAAATCAAAACTTTTTAGTACTTAAAGTATTAAAATACCGGTTTTTCTATTTTTTTCAAATTCAATAACTCTGTTATAGTTAAGCCTGAGTATATTCATAATATCATTGGTAGAGCAATTTCCAAGACTTAACCAAATTACTTTTGGAGGAAAGCCCTGTATTAAAACTCTCTCATAAAAATCTATATCTTTTGATACTATTATGAAATTATTTTTTTTTGCAAAATCCCATATTTTAGAGTCTATTTCACTATGTAAATTAACCTGCTGAACATGAACACTATTAGGGTAAATTTCTTTCAATTGATAAACTAATTTAGGTGATAAGTTCTGATCAAATAGCAATTTCATATTCATGCAATTTTTTGTAAGTTTTCTCTCTCAGCAGCATAGCTTAGACATGCCAGTAAATCTTCTTTTGTAAGATAAGGAAAATCTTTGAGTATTTCATCGTGCGTCATTCCTGATGCCATATAGCTTAGAACATCATAAACAGTTATACGCATCCCTCTAATACAAGGTTTTCCACCTCTTTTTCCTGGTTCAATAGTAATTATACTTTTATAGTCCATAATCGTAATATTTTTTTTTATTATATAATAATGTAAAAATATATAGTTTTTATTTATTTTCAAAACTTTACATCTTAATTTATACAACTTTCTTTACAAAATTAGTTATTTAATTATAAAAAATTATTATATTTGTAAATAATAGATTTAAGAATAACTTAACTAAAAAAATAATGAACAAATTTATATTGATTTTATTAATTTTCATATCCTTTGCTTTAGCAGGATGTAAAAAAGATAATAATTGTAATGTAAATAATGGCGTTCAATTTTGTCCTTTAATTCAAGTCGAAAATTATGAAGGTGCCGGTAAGATAATCAACGATTATTTAGAATGTCAAAAAAATAATGATTCAAATCAGAATCTAAATAATTTAAAAGATTGGTTTGAGTGCAAAGAATGTGTTGATTCCGTTGTATTATCAGGTGTGATGATTTTGACATTTCCTCCTCAAACAGAATATTTCATTAAATTTGAGATTAATGGTAATTATATCGAAAAAATAATAGATATTTTTATATATGATGATGGACATCTTGAATTTAATCTATTTCATGAAACATCTAATTAATAATAACAAAATGCGGCAGTGTACTAACACGCTGGCAACAATTAAATTAACGAACTACACATATAATTTATGAACAAAGTTAAATCAAAATTTCTAATTTTTAATATCGGGGTAATCAGCTTGATACTCATTATGAATATGTTTACAATTCAAAGTTGTAAACCAGAAGATGATGACCTTGACAATTGTGATTCTTGTGTGGTAGTATTAAAACCAAACATTTATTTTTTTCCTCAGGAGAATATAAATACAGATGTATTTCTTAATTTTCCACAAGGTGGAAATATTATATATTCAATTCCTGAATATCTGAATGGCTGGTCAATATCTATTGATACTTTAGGAATAATTGACAATTCCTACGAATATTTATTTTATGAAAGTAAACAACCGGATATTTGGCAATATGAAAAAGGTTGGGTTGTGAAAAAGGATGAATTATCATATTTCTTTAATGAAAATTTATTGAAATATGGTTTTGGTGATAAGGAAATATCTGATTATATTGATTATTGGGTTCCACGATTAGATGATTATGAATATTATGAAATTTATCCTCAAGAAAAACAAATAATTGGTAAAGTAATAGAGCTTTATATCTCTGTTGCACCTGACAATATTCTAAGATTGTTTTATGCTATTAAAGGAGCAAAAAAATATAATTCAAGCATTGAAAACCCTAAAATAAATATTGATTTTAAGAGAGATGGATTCTATATTACTGAATGGGGAGTAATTATCATATAATAACTGTTGCCAACAATGGCGGCTGTTGCACAACCAACAAACAGCAAATTTGAATTACTCTGCAAGTAAAGGTGTTGCACGATAATCGTGTCACACCTTTTCTTTTTTGTAGAGCGACTCTCTGAGTCGCTCACGACTTGAAAAGTCGTGATACATTTTGCAATAATAAACCCAAAAAACTTTTAAATTTATTTTTGTTTCCTAAGTATTTTATAATAATTTTGCAGTCATGGAAAAAGAATTACTTAACATACTGGAAAAAGTCAGCATACTGTATCAGAAATATGGAATAAAAAGTATTACAATGGATGATGTGGCAAGAGAGTTAGGTATATCAAAAAAGACACTCTACCAACATGTTACAGATAAGACTGATCTTGTAGAAAAGGTAATGCTGTTAATTGCAGAAAAACATAATTCCTTTTTTAAAAAACTCAGGGCAAATAAAATTAATGCAATTGAAGAATTGTTTGAAGTAAATAAGTATTTTACTGAGATGCTTAAAAATTATAACCCTTCAATGGAATATGATTTAAGAAAGTATTATCCTGATTTATTTAAAAATATTTATGAGGTAAGAAGAAAACGAATGTATGAGTCTATAATCAGGAATATGAAAAAGGGGATAAAAGAAGGATTATATCGCAGGGATATGGATATTGAAATAATTGCAAAACTACATGTTTCCAGAATAGAGAATATGTATGATAATGAAATTTTTACTAATGAGGAACTTATATCTACGAAAGTTTTCAATGAAATATTTATTTATCACCTGCGGGGTATTGCTAATGTAACCGGAATTAAGTTTCTTGAGAGAAAACTGAAAGAATTAAAATCTAAAAATAATGAATAGTAAGATGAAGATATTGAACATTTTAATAGTTTTAACACTTTGTACATTAAAATATATTATAGCCCAGGACTCCACAAAAATATTAGAGTTCACATTAGAGCAAACTCAAAAATATGCTATTGAAAATAATTATTCAATCCAAAATGCTAAATTAGATATTGATATTGCCAAGAAAAAAGTTTGGGAAACAGCAGCTATTGGTTTACCGCAAATAAATGGTTCTGTATTATATCAAAATATATTTAATGTACCTACTATGATATTTGGAGGATTCACTCCTGTGTACGATAACGGTGGAACTTTAATTGATTTAGCGTTTTTTGAACAGGAAATAGAACTTGGAGTTAAAGAAAACACAACATACAGCATCACAGCTTCACAATTGATTTTTAGCGGTGAATATTTTGTAGGATTAAAAGCATCAAAAACATATAAGAAACTTTCATTACAAAGTTTAGAAAAATCCGAAAAAAACATAAAGGAACTTGTATCACAAATATATCTGTTTACTCAAATGTTAGAAGAAAATAAGAAAATTCTTAAATCAAGTCTTACTAACCTTACTAAAACTTTGTATGAAACAGAGATAATGTATAAAACAGGATTTCTTGAAGAAACTGATGTCGCTCAAATTCAATTAGTAACAAAAAATATTGAAAATTCATTAAGCTCTGTAGAAAGGCAATTAACGAACAGCTATAACTTGTTAAAATTTCAAATGGGGATAGACCTGGAACAAGAAATTAAATTAACGGAAAGTTTAGAAAATATATTTAAAAAAGTAAACACGAGCAATGTAACTGAACAGAAATTTAATCTTGAAAACCATATTGATTACAAACTTATTACAACTCAGGAGCATTTGACATTGCTTAGTTTAAAAAGGGATAAAGTCAGACTCCTACCCTCTCTTTCTGCTTTTTACACTCATGAGGAATTGAAAAACGAACCTGAATTTAATTTCATTCCTCCTGATATTATAGGTGTCAGCTTGAATATACCCATTTGGGGAAGCGGCTCAAAACTCTATAAAATACAACAAGCTAAATTAGAATTGAAAAAAATAAAAAATACTAAACTTCAACTTGCTCAAAGTTTACAATTAGGAGTTAAACAAGCAAGAACAGAGTTTCAAAATGCCCAGGAAAAATACTATAATGAAAAGGATAATATGAATTTGTCAAAAAAAATATATGATAAAACATTAATTAAATTCAAAGAAGGTTTATCAACAAGTATGGAATTAACCCAGACACAAAATCAATATTTAACAGCCCAATCAAACTATTTTACAGCAATCTTTGAGTTACTAAATGCAAAAAATAAATTAGATAAAGCTTTGAATAATTTTTAGGAATCTTTGAAAAACCTGTAAAATGTCATTCTGAACGGAGTGAAGAATCTCTTTATGTCATTGGTTATCAACATTATGAGATTTTTCGTTTCACTCAAAATGACAGCTAAAAGTTAGTTTTACAAGGGTTTCTTCTAATATAAAAATAGCATGAAAAAAATAATATCATTATCAATTATCGCAATAATTTTCTCCTGTTGCTCTGAGAAAAGTAAAGAAACTAACAAGGACAAAACAGAAAAATATAAAGTTCCTGTATTTGTAAAAACAATTGATTACGAAAGCTTTAAAAATTATTTTGAGGCAAGCGGAACAGTTGAAGCAATTTATGATGCATTTATCAGTCCTGAAATAAGCGGGCAGATTAAAAATATTCATATCATGGAGGGAGAAAGGGTAACAAAAAATACAATTTTAGTTACTCTTAATACAAATGTTATTCAAAAAGGTATTGATGAAGTAAAAATTGCTTTAGAATTAGCTGAAACAGTTTATATGAAACAAAAGGAATTATGGGACCAGAAAATAGGTTCGGAAATTCAATATTTAACAGCAAAAACAAATAAAAAATCCTTAGAAAAAAAACTTAAAACCATAGAAGCGCAATCAGAAATGGCAATAATAAAAGCTCCTTTTGATGGAATAGTTGATGAAATATTTCAGAAAGAAGGAGAGCTGGCTATTCCCGGGATGAGAATAATGCAACTGGTAAACCTTTCAAAATTAAATATCAATGCTGATGTTTCTGAAGCATATTTATCTAAAATAAAAAAAGGTGATTCTGTCTTAGTTGAATTTCCTTCATATCCCGATATAAAGCTCAATGTGCCTGTTTACAGAACAGGAAATGTTGTAAAACCGCAAAACAGGACTTTTATAGTTCAACTAAAGATAAACAATCAAAAAGAAAAATTAAAACCCAATATTATTTCAATATTACATATAAATGATTATTCTAATGATTCGGCTTTTGTTGTTCCTTCAATAATAATAAAAAAAGATATAAAAGGAGATTTTATCTTTTTAGCTGAGAAACAGGGAGAAAATTATATTGCAAACAAAAAGTATATTGAAACAGGCAGGTCATATAAAGATAAAACAGAGATACTCAAAGGTGTAAAAAAAGGACAAAAAGTTATTATTAATGGGTATAATATGGTTTCTACCGGAACAGAAATATTTATAAAGTAGAGTCAGACCATTGTCCGTAGCATTTGCTACGGACAGATACAATCGCAATACTATAATGGTTGAATGATTGGAAAATTGGGAAATAAGTGAAAGGGATGACATCGCTCTAAGCGATGTCATCCCTAAATGAATTAAATCTGTGAAAATCTGTGGCGAAAAAATAAACCCCCACACTTCGTAAGTGTGTGGGGTAAACTTGCTAAATTTAGGTAATAACGAATAATAAAAAATGACTACTGACAGCGAAAATAATAACATAAAAGATAGTGTGATAAGGGAATTTAAGCTTACAACTTTAGCATTAAAAAATAAAACTTCTATATTTTTATTGACCTTATTATTAGCTGCTTTTGGAATATATTCATACATATCTTTACCTAAGGAGTTGTTTCCTGATATTGTGGCTCCTTATGTAATGGTACAAACCACATATCCTGGAAATCCGCCAATAGATATTGAGAATTTGATATCAAAACCTATAGAAAAAGAGCTTGAAACAATTAAAGGAATAAAAGAGATAAGTTCAACGTCTGCACAGGATGCATCAATGATATTTATTGAGTTTAATCCTGATGTTGAAATTAAAGATGCTTTACTGGATGTAAAAGATGCTGTTGATAAAGCAAAGAACGAATTGCCGAACGACCTTCCTTATGACCCATTAGTTATGGATATTGATTTTTCCGAGTTTCCTATCATTAATATCAATTTATCAGGTGATTATAGTATTGATGAGCTGAAGAAATATGGTGAAATATTAGAAGATGAGATTGAAACTATCTACGAAATCTCAAAAGTTGAGATACAAGGCATCAACGAAAAAGAGGTAAAGATTAATATTGACCAGCATAAAATGGAAGCATTCCAAATAAGTTTTGGTGACATTGAGAGTGCTGTTGCTTATGAGAACATGTCTATCTCCGGTGGAGAAATAAAATTAGAGAATACAAGAAGGACTATAAGGACCATTGGAGAGTTCAAGAATATAAAAGAAATTGAAAATATTATTGTAAAGCACGAAGAAGGAAATATTGTTTACCTTAAAGATGTTGCTGAAGTTATTGACGGGTATGAAGAACCTACCAGTTATGCAAGATTAAACAAACAACCGGTGGTTTTGCTGCAGGTTATTAAAAAAGGAGGCGAAAATCTTTTATCAGCAACAGCACAAATTGAAGAAATTCTTAAAGAAGTAAGAGAAAAACATATCCTTCCTGATGATTTGAAAATAACTATTACAAATGACCAGTCTGACATGATAAAGAAACAATTGAATAATCTTGAGAACAGCATGATAATAAGTATAATATTTGTTGTAACAGTATTATTTTTCTTTCTCGGAACAAGGAATGCATTATTTGTAGGTTTGGCAATACCTTTATCAATGTTTTTGTCTTTTGTGATACTGCGGGCAATAGATTACAGGATTAATATGATTGTTCTGTTCGGTATTATTCTTGCCTTAGGTATGTTAGTTGATAATGCAATTGTTGTAGTTGAAAATATATACAGATTTGTTGACCGTGGATATTCCCGTTTCAATGCTGCAAAACAAGCTGTTGGTGAAATAGCAATAGCAATTATTGCTTCAACTGCCACTACTCTGGCAGCTTTTTTACCATTAGCTTTCTGGGATAGTATGGTTGGAGAATTTATGAAGTTTTTACCTATAACTTTGATTATAGTACTAAGCTCATCACTGTTTGTGGCATTAGTGATTATTCCTGTTTTTTCTTCAACATTTATAAAAAAAGCTCCGCAAAACGATTCTCCGAATAAGAAACGTGTTTTTAAATTAATTGCTATATTTATTGGTATCGCTATAATATCTTATTTTGCTGGTTTTATTGCATTTGCAAACATCCTGATAATAGCAGCAATTATAACTATTTCAAACCTATACTTTCTCAACCGGCTTGGAAACTGGTTTCAGAATGATTTCCTGAAAAAACTTGAGAACCGGTATTTAAGACTGCTTAGATTCGCTTTAAGAGGCAGGAACCCGATTGCTTTTTTTATAAGTACAATAGTCCTTTTATTTTTAGTAATTGGTATGATTGGTGTAAGAAAACCTGACGTTGAATTTTTTCCTCCGAACGACCCAAGTTATATTAATATTTTAGCTGAGTTACCTGTAGGAACAGACATTGCCGCCACTGACATTTTTATGATTGAAATGGATAATTATGTTACTGACGAGCTTAAACCATATAAAGAAATTATTAAGTCAATTTTAACTAATGTCGGTTCAGGTGCAAGAGGGGAAAACGAGCTTATAGTAGGTGGAAGTCAATCCACAAGACCAAATAAGGGACTAATCACAATAACCTTTGTTGATTATGACTTTAGAAAAGGAATAAATACATCCGGTATTATGAAAAACCTTAGTGATAAACTCATTGGCAAATATCCGGGTGTTACAATTACTATTGAAAAAAACAAGATGGGGCCTCCTACTGGTAAGCCAATTAATATTGAAATCAGTGGTAAAAATTATGTTCAATTAATCAATACTACAGACACAATTCAACAAATAATTGAAAAATCAAAAATTGATGGTATAGAAGGATTAAAAATGGATTTGAATATTGGCAAACCTGAAATGCTCGTAACAATAGACAGAGATAAAGCCAGGCGTTTCGGTTTATCAACTGCTATGATTGCCAGCACTATAAGAACCGCTTTATTTGGAAAAGAAATATCCGATTTTAAAGCTGGTGAAGAAGAATATCCTATACAATTACGTATGATGGATAAGTATCGTTATAGTATAGCTTCATTAATGAATCAAAAAATCACTTTCAGAAATGACCAGGGAAAACTTATGCAGGTACCAATTTCTGCTGTAGCTGATTTTAAATACAGCACAACCTATAGTGCTGTAAGACGCAAAGATATGAAAAGGGTTATTACTCTGTATTCTAATGTTATTGAAGGATATAATGCCAACAGTATTAATGAACAGTTAAAAGATGTTTTGAAAAACTATAAAATACCTGAAGGGTATGATTATAAATTTACAGGAGAACAGCAGGACCAGCAAGAGTCAATGAGTTTTTTGATAAGGGCTTTATTAATTGCAATGTCACTTATCCTTATAATACTTGTATCACAATTTAATTCTATTATTAAACCATTTGTTATTATGGCAAGTGTGCTTTTTAGTACAATAGGTGTTTTCGGTGGTATTGCCATATTTGATATGAATATTATTGTAGCAATGACAGGAGTTGGCATTATTTCTCTTGCCGGTGTTGTAGTTAATAATGCAATTGTATTAATTGATTATATTGACTTATTGAAAAAACGAAAACACAAAGAATTAGGATTAGATGAAGGAGTTTCATTACCAATTGAAGAAGCTACTGAATGTATTGTGCAAGGTGGTAAAACAAGACTTCGTCCTATACTCTTAACTGCTATTACCACAATACTCGCATTAATACCAATGGCTACAGGGATGAATATTGATTTTGCCGGCTTACTTAATAATTTTGCACCGAATATATATTTTGGCGGGGATATGGTTCATTTCTGGGGTCCTATTTCCTGGACAATTATTTTCGGATTAACTTTTGCTACATTTTTAACACTCGTTATTGTTCCTGTAATGTACAGAATCGCTAATAATGCTAAGTTTGCTTTACTAAGAATGACAGGTTCCTTAAATTAGCAAGTCTCAATAATTAATGGTAAATCCCATATGTACGACTGCACGAATGTATGATTGCACGAATGCATGATTGCACGAATGCACGATTGCACATAACTCTATCGTGCTATCGTGCTATCGTTCTATCATGCTATCGTGCTGTCATTATATATTAATCCCATTACTTTTTGAGCGGATACTTATTCATTGTCTATTGCTCATTTGTAGTTTGTTGTGTTTTTTCTTTTTTTCTTGGAATTTGAGATTTGGGACTTGGAATTTGGGACTTTTAAATATTATGCCGACATTATTGACAGACACTTAATTAGTCTTTATCAATAATCTCAAAATCCTGACATAGCTTTTCACCATTTTCATCAATTAGAGTAAGAGTATGTTTACCTTTTGAGGGATTAAGGGCTATATGATGAAAATTTTTTGTTTGCCCGATATAATGAGCATCAACATGCCAGAAAATAATAGTATTGGAGTTACGGTGTGCTACTTCAAAAATTGTACTTCCCATGCTACCATCAAGTTCTACCGGAACATAGATTTTTGTTAAATCCTTTGGGTAAATAATTTCCATAACATTTTGGCTACCCGAATGAGTCATATTATTTAAACAATCCTGTCTGTAAGCCGGAAGAGTTTTGTAGTTTGAATTTTTCGTTTTATAATACCATTCCATCGCAGGAGGCAGTATGAACCAGGATTTATGCAGCATATTATCCGGTGATTCACATTCGCTATGAACCCGCCATTTACCGGTTGCATCAAGATGTATAATTTTATGATAAGGACATACAGGGAAACGCAAGCCGGTTTCCGGGATCCACATAGAATCAATATGTTCGCAAACCTCTGAGGCAATATATCCACTTTCACTGCAGATTGGAGCATAAACCATTTCGTCGTAAGGTTGTTCAAACCAGTGTGAAGAAGCAGGCAGAATATTGAAGATATCAAACAACACGGGTGCTGCCGCCTTTATCCCGATTAAATCCGGTCGTCCTTCTCCATCGGCATTGCCTACCCAGACGCCTACTACATAATCAGGGGTAATTCCAATCGCCCAGGCATCGCGGAAGCCAAAGCTTGTGCCGGTTTTCCAGGCGATTTTTTGAGATGACGAAAAATATCGCCAGCTGCTTTCTTCAGCCGGTCGCTCAACATCAAGCATTGTATTAAATGTAAGCCAGATTGATGCAGCACTGAACCATGACGTCTCTTCAAGTTTATCCCCTGAAATTGTAGAGATACGCCGCTGCATGTCTCTATTCAGCAAATAATCAGGCATAGAAAAATCATTCTTATCATATTTCCCGCTGTATTCTGAAAAATGATTTAATGTTCTTGCCATAGATGCATAAATACCTGCCAGTTCCCATAATTTTCCTTCACATCCTCCTAAAATGAGTGAAAGACCATAATGAATTGCAGGTTTATTTATGGTTGTCATTCCGATTTTTTTAAGTAAGTAATGGAAGCGTTCTACACCATATTTTTGAAGCAATCTGATAGCAGGAACATTTAACGAACGTGCTAACGCTCTTTTTGCCGGAACGGCACCATCAAATCCTAAATTGTAATTTTTCGGTGCATATCCGCCAATTTGAGTTGGTATATCAGCAATCAAAGCATTTGGCAGCATTTCGCCTGATGTTAGCATTGCTGCATATAGAAATGGCTTTAAGATGCTTCCTGTGCTTCGCTCTGCTGTAATTATATCTACCTGTGAGCCGTGTTCTGTCCGCCTGCTGGCATATCCTACATTACCAACATAAAACAATACATTGTTGGTTTCAACCTCCACTATAATAGCAGCTGCATTATGAATCTGGTTTCCTGCCAATTTCTTATAATGCCGGTTTAAAATGATGTTTGCCTGTTTTTGCAAATAAATATTTAGAGTTGTTCCGATTTTTGTTATCTGCTCATCATCATTTTTTTTATTTTCACTATCAATTCGGGATAACAGGTGAGGCGCAATTTGTGGAAACGGCTTTGGCTTTTCGGGAATTGGCTCTAAAAGAGACAGTTCATAAGTTTCATAATCAATAATTCCAGTTTTGTATAGTTTTTTTAACAGATTATTACGTTTTGCCTTTAAATATTTACGATTTCTTCCCGGATGAATTAACCCGGGACAATTAGGCAATACTGTTAATGTTGCAGTTTCAGCCCACGAAAGCTTATCGGGGCTTCTTGCGAAATATCTCCATGCCGCTGCATCTAATCCCACAACATTGCCACCAAAAGGTGCATTTGAGATATATAATGACAGTATTTCTTCTTTACTGAACGAAAGTTCCAGGCGGGATGCAAGAATTATTTCTATGATTTTCTCAATTATTGTTCGTGCTCTGCCTTTTCGTGACAGCCGGATAGTTTGCATAGTAATAGTGCTGCCGCCACTTACAATTTTTCCTGCTTTTATGTTCCGCCATAATGCTCTTGAAAATGCAAATTTATCAAAGCCGGAATGAAAATAAAATCGTTTATCTTCAAACGATACAACAGATTTCCTGAATTTTTCAGGAACATTTTGATTTGCCGGGAAACGCCATTGCCCATCGCTTGCTATATGTGCTCCTAATAAGTTACCTTTTCTATCTTCTAAAACTGTGCAAACAGGGTCGGTAAACAAGGGGGTGGGCAGGCAGTTCCAGTATAAATATATTAAGACAAATACAATAACTAAAAAGATTATCTTTAAAAATATTTTTTTGACTAACATATTTTTTCATTAAAATTTTTGTAAATTTGTAAAAAAATATTTATGAAAACCAAAAAACTATTATTACTCATTAATATAATATTTATATTAAGCATTTTACTTACAAAATGCAGTGTTAACAAACCTTATGCTAAAGTAATTGAAGAAAAAGATCCAATTGTAAAAACAATTGAAGAAAAAGATTCTGTAAGAATTTATAAAAACGATACAATAGCTCCAGTTGAATAGCTTTGGTAAAATATCAAATATCAAATGTTGAAGTTTGAATTACTGCCAGAGGACAGTCCGCCTCTGGCGGAAAGCCGCTTTTAGTGGGATATAAATCTTGCTGAATTTGATACAAGTAGGCAAAATTGCCAACTGCATACTGTCAACTGTCAACTTGTCTATTAACATCGACAAAATTATCGTTAACATGTTGTCAATAATGAATTTTTAAGTGCCTAATGGTTTTCATTTACTTCATCACTGGTGTATAATTGCTCGCTTTTTAATTTACCATCTTTATATGTTTTTTCTGATATCAACTCTCCATTTTCATCCCATTCAAGCCACATTCCGTGTTTTTTACTATCTTTATAACTTCCTTCAATATTCTTTTGTCCGTTTTCAAACCACGTAGCAGCTCTTCCATTCCTTTTGCCATTTATATAAATATCTTCATATAACTTTTTCCCGTTTTCATACCACATTATCCATACACCATCTCTTTCTCCATCTTTATATACATCTTCAGATAACTTCTGTCCGTTTTTATACCATTCTGTCCACGTTCCAACCTCTTTACCATCTTCAAAGTATTTTTCGGCATTCTTCTGTCCATTTTCATACCAGAATATCCATTTACCGTGCATTTTACCATCTTTAAAATATTTTTCTTTCCTTATTCCCAATGCTTCTTCAACGCATTTTCCGGTGTACGGTTCTTGTTCATCAGCAAAATAGTATAAATCATCTTTTTTTTGTAATTGATTACTTTTAACTAATCTTATTTGCTCAGAACAAGAGATAATAAATAATATAAGAATTGCAGTTATTATATTTTTCATTTTTTGAAATTTTTAATATTTTTTAAAACCTGACAAACATACGTAAATTTTGTCAAAATATAAAAAAATACAACATAAAATACTATCATATTTAATAATTGTTTATATATAGATTTATTACAAACCTAATAAATATTTTATTTTAATTAAAATAATTATTTTTGCAAAAAATAAATAACAATATAAACACACAAAAAGTTGTACAATACATGCCATATTAGGAAATATTGTACAACTTTCAGAGGAAAACTTGTTTATATAAACAAATTAGCTTTCATTTAAAGTAATCAGATGCATTGACTTTTTATGATTTCTTGTCAACATATAAGTTTACTTTATTCTTGCATTTGTCAACTATTACATTTACTTTTGTGTTTTTATATGATATAAAATATTTACGATATGCGTAATCAAAGGAAACTTCTAATTGAACAACTAGATCGCAAATTGAAACCATTCTTAGGCTCTAAATTGGTTATTATTCCAAGCAAAGGTTGGATTAATACTATAAGGACTACCTTGAATATGACTCTAGAACAGTTAGGGAAAAAACTTAATATTACAAAACAAGGTGTCAAAAGAATAGAAGAGAGCGAATTTGCTGGGACAGTAACTTTGAACTCTTTGAAAGAAGTAGGCAATGCCTTAGAAATGAAGCTTGTTTATGGGTTCATCCCTCTTGATGGATCTATTGATTCTCTTCTTGATCGGAAATCTAGAATTCTTGCAGAAAAAATCATACTTCGAACCAATCATAATATGATGCTTGAAGACCAAAAAATTGATAAAGAAAAACTTAAAAATGCCATTGAAGATCTCTCAAAAGAAATAAAATCTGAATTGAAAAAAGCAATATGGGACTAGATTTTAAATATATAGATGGCCAGACACCACTGAGTGAGGAAGAGAAAGAAGAATTATTGATAAAGTCAATTACAACAAGAGGAGAGTTAGATGAACTTGAACAACTTAATATTGAGAAAGCGATAGAATGGATTTTGAATAAAAAAATTTCGAAAGATAAAATCCTAACAGAAGAATTTATCAAATCAGTTCATAAGAAAATGCTAGGAGATGTTTGGGAATGGGCAGGAAAATTTAGAAAATCCGAAAAAAATATTGGGGTTGATTGGATAAGGATTGGAGTGGAATTGAGGATGCTGCTTGATGATACTAATTATTGGATAGAAAATAATACATATCCACCAGATGAAATTGCTATAAGATTCAAACACAGATTAGTGAATATTCACTGCTTTCCAAATGGCAACGGTAGACATTCTCGAGTTATGGCTGATATTATAATTGAATTTGTATTTGGGAAAGATGTGTTTACTTGGAACAATTCCAATCTTGTAAAGCCAGATAATGCCCGTAAAGAATATATTGATTCTATTAGAAAAGCTGATAATGGAACGATTAATCCACTACTTGAATTTGCTAGGAAATGAAAATAAAAACAAAAGCTAACACGCAATATAAAAAATTGGGCAGAAAGGGGTAACTATGAGTGAATTATCAATAAATAAACAATGTGGTAAATTGAAAGATTGGAGTTTTAAAATGCCCAACATTTCATATTGCCACCGTTATATTTTTTTCTAATTTTATAAAATCATCTATCTCATCCCTAATTCAAAATATTTACTATTTTTGTATTTTAAAATAAAGTATAAAGAATGTAAAAAGTCCGTTTGATGGATTATAAAAATATAAAAGCTACCATTAAAGAGCAAAAGGTAACTAAT
>SDBV01002257.1_pt1 | contig 28825 bp, 30 predicted proteins | sample 2277081 | NCBI WGS metagenome assembly SDBV01 (sample SAMN10402039, study PRJNA504765) | marine sediment metagenome | isolation source: marine sediment core GS10_PC15, 223 cmbsf | place: Arctic Ocean: Southern Knipovich Ridge | collected 2010
TCATTCGTCAAACATTTCGTCAAGTTCGGCGTCGAGTTCGTTGAGCATTGTGTCAATGTCATCTTCAGTAGGTACCCTCCAAGAAGGTTTCCAGTAGTCTTTCCAATTAGGGGGTGCAAAGAGTTTGTCGTACTCGAACTGGGTGGCAGCCGTGAGAATCCAGATGCCAATCCCTTTGTTATCCCAGTGTGGCCACTTGATTCTTTGTGCCTTGGTGAAGCTGTACTTCTCGGGGTGCTTCACATCTACCCAACGTTCGCCAAAATCCTTCTTGAAGAGGTACAGATCGGGAATACCTCTCTGGTAAGCGTTTCCGTGCATCACTTCGACAACCCACCCGCGAGTCTCAAGAAACTCCTTCAAGTCCTTCTGAATGTACCACTCCGGTCCGTGCTTTGCTCTCTTGATCTTCATGACATCCCCTTGTTGATCTCCCCAGTCGGTGAACCTACCATTCTCCCAAATTTTGTAAGGACACCCAAGACGGGCGTCGAAGTCCATCACTTCATACAGACGGGTCTCTTGATCCACATAAAGTCTCCTTGTGATACGGGCGGCTTTCACTCTCGTGGCGTTCTCTGTCATCACCTGGTTCTTGATCCTATGGACAACCCTCCACTTCCAGAAGAGGATGCGCCGTCTGACACGTTCCTTGATCACTTCCTGCTTGGGAAAGATTTCTGCGAAGTCTCTCCAGTAGCCATCTTCTTTACCACGAATCTCGATGCGGTAGCAGATCAATCGTGGATTCATCAGTATGCTCATATAACCAGGCATGTTCAACTTCTTTCTTAGTGTGGATAAGCATTACAGTACCCCGTACCCGTTGTCCAGGATCTCCCTCTCGAACAAACTCACCACCCTGTGAATCAATTCGGGAGTGTAACAGTCAGCGAAGGCACGACCAGCACGCCTGGTGGAGATATTTGTCCGCTTGAGCTTTGTCTGTGGCAACCCAACCTTCTTGGTGAAGATGTCGAATTCCTGTTGGAGATTCTCGAAATGCAGGACATCAGTCGAGAGCTTCAATCCGAAGAACAAGTCATTGACATAACTGTATGGACTCTGTGGACGTATGATCTCCTTAGCCCACCTTGCAAACGTCATACCTTCCTTTGCTGGCTGCGAGTAATACCAGGACACAAACAAATCAAATGGGTTCCTCACCACTGAGAAGGTATTCTTGAGACACCAGACTTCTTTGAACTGATGGTGTGATCCAATCTGCGTGAACCCTATGTCTAGGAGAGTGTAACTCATCGCGAGGGACACCGTCTTTGGGTGAGCAATGAACGCAACACCCTTCTCTTCATGGATGTACATTCATTCCATCTCTGGGGCACACATCTTGACAGTAACAGAGCCACCCTTCTTCTCAGCCCAATTCGCTTGGGCTTCATTCCATGTCATCCCAATCAAGGGGACTTGCGGACGGTAATGCTCGACCACCTCGCGAACCTTCTCAGTCACATTCGGGACGTACTCTCTGTCCGTGACGCACATGATCTCATCATGCACGTTGAGCGGGGCTACTTTCAACTCACACACGCCGATCGGTTGGAGGTCCCAGATTGCTCGCTGAGCGTGCTTGGTGATCTGACCTCCAGGTGATTGAATCTCGTGGTTGGCAGCGGCACGCATGTTCGCTTGCTGTAGTCCGAAGGCTGCCCCATACAATGCACTGGAGACCGCGCCACCTGCCGTCTGGACCCTGTCACGCCGCCAAACCTTCACCGGATGATTCTTCCAGCCCTTGGGAAGGGCATTCGCCATCTTGAACATCTCATAACAGATCCGATTCTCCAACACAAAGGTCCTCCTGAATCCGAGGAAAGATTCAACATAGTCTTTCGGCTCTCTCCAGACCACCTGCGATCCGACCCCACCTGGCTGTCTCATTGAGCAGAAGTCATCAAAAGTCTTCTCGCGAGCTTTTCCAACCCCGGGGTACCGTTTGTCGAAGTCATCAAAAGCTCCCTTGGCATTCTCTTCCTTGACACCCAGGTTCCTCACCAAAGTCTCCCAGGTACCTCCGTAGATCATAGCAAACACTCCGGACTTACCCTTCAGGTACATATCGTTCTCAGTACCCGAACTCGCCAGCACTTCACCATACGTGTGCCCAGGGAAGATCGCCATTCCGAACAAACCATGAATCTTCTGTCGAACCAGACCCTCATCATCACACTCGTCACACTCCTCCATCCCGTCCTCACCAACCTTTGTCCCGTTGCAGAATGGACATTCTATCTTCTTGATCAGGTCTCTCCGCAACGCCGGATCATTGTAGACAGCGTCTGCCAGCGTCACCTCAAATGAGTCAAAGTCCCCTCCACAGAGAATCATGTCTCCCCAGTTGAGAGGAAAACAACGTCTGACCGTTTTGGTCGATTTGATACCCTGAGCATTCAGCCCGGACGTACCAGCCATTCGGGAGGACTTGGTACCCACAACAACAAAGTCCGCATGAAACCTGCCAGCTATTAGCAGCTTGTTGTAGAGTTCCACTTCCTTGGCAGCAATCTTGATGTCAAGGATTTCCTTGGCACGGTATGCAGCCGGATGGTTGCCCATCTCTTCTTCGCAACGCTCCCACTTCGCCAGCATCTTACCTACGCCATTGCAACGTAAACATCCGTCGCCACCACACTTCTCACACTCTTCATCTTCTTCAATGTGCCATTCACGGATGGATACCAGATTGGCTTTCTTCGTCGACCAGCCGGTGGTATCCTCGATCGACATGATTTCGATCTCATCCATCACCTCTTCCATGTACACCCGGACAGAGACGGGTTTGTTTGTGTTGATCGGACTATTGTCGACTTTGGCTTGGGCAGCTTCGCGAAGACCGAGCATACCTTCCTTGTCAATCTCGAATCCATGCCATCTCACCACGGGAACCATTGTTGCCAGTATTGAGTCATCATCGCCCATTGGTGGGCATTTGAAGTGCTTATACAACGCGCGTGTATACACGATATCGTCGTTGGCGTACTCGCGAGCATCAGCGTTGTTCTCCCAGTGATTGATGAAGAGTCTGATCCTCGCTGGCCAGGCTTGACCCACAAGCTTGTTCTCTTCCTTCTTTGGGTCCCACTCCCAGACCTCCCAATTCTTCTCAGGAGTCGACAGAGCCCTGGCAAATGGTGCATACCCAAGCTCCTGTGGGTACCATGCCTTTGGAGGCTCAACATCGTTATAGTGGAACTTTGGTATGAAACCCATGGCATGTTCGGCGAGAAACTTCAGACCGCCCGCTGGGGCGAACCTGAGGACCACGTCTTTGAACTCGTCATCAAACACACCCTCATGCTCCCGGTCCACCACGGACCATCTGGGGGCTTCAGGATCAGCCTTCTTCGCGAAGTAGATACCATCCAACTCGACCCGCTTCTCTAATTCTTCGCTCAGCGCGTACGCCAACGCCGTCGGAACTTTCCGAATGTTGACGTTCTTACGAGCCATTAAGCTTTGGTACTCACCCTTGCGAGAGACCAACATCAAGTCGATAGCACTGGCGAATTTGATGGCGGGTCCATCTCTGGCTTCCATCTCGCGATCGGCGATCTCTCCGATGTGGTGTCTGGGTGTCCAATGGTCGGGGCAGAGAGACCAAATTGTGTACAGCTTAGCCAGTTGAAAAACATCGAATGTCAGATTGAACCCAACGATGCAATGTTCAAGCCAACTCTCGATCAGGTCAAGAGTCTTCCAAATTGGTTCAGACCAAATGTCGTACAAATGGATTGGTCCGTCGTCCAGTGCAAATTGGAGTAGCACCGGCATTGAGTAGAGTCCACAAGTTTCACTGTCAAGGAATAGAAGTTTCATGTGGTGTGTTTCCAGTCTGATAAAGCTTGTTTGGCTTCGTTGATGTTATCGAATGTTCCGAGGTAATGGTGTATACCCTTGATCGTTACCTTTACTTGATAGGCACCACTCCCACGTAATGAAACACCAACCACACCTGTCTTGTTATCAGTTCGGGTATCGGAAGTGTGTCGTTTACCTTCGATATGCTTCCAAAGGTTACCCCGTTTGATGCCAGAAATAATTGATTCAACAACTCCATAATGTTTGGCAAGAACTTGATGAAGTTTATCAGACTCAAGAATCTCCCCAACCTGGCAATCTGTTAATTTTGAGTTAGGGCGTTCCTCCCCTTTACTTTGGCGATTCTTCTCTAACATATCGCCTATATTCTCTTCTTGAGTTCCCCGCCAAAGATGTGCTGGATTCACACAAAGAGAATTATCATGCCGATGACAAACACAGATTTCACCAGGATCACCATTCTCAATTGAATAGGAGATTCGGTGTGCTAAATAATCAAAATTACCTATGCTGAATGCGCCATACCCTTTACCATTTGTACCAGCAGTCCACCCCCAGCAATCATCGGGTCCTCGTACATCAACCTTGCTTCAGAAGCGGGCAATGTCCTTCTTGGTCAACTCAGGTATCTGTTTCACTTGATGTCTTCTATTGCAAACTCATAACCCTCCCAGTTGTCCACCCCAGCAGCTTCCAACGCTCGGAGTGTCTCCGAATCTGACATGAGAGCGTCATATTCCCCACGTGTGATTGTGACTTCGTCCATCAGATATCTCCTTGAGGTACGGATAGTAAAGAGCCGCTGGTGGGACTTGAACCCACAACATCCAGTTTACAAAACTGGTGCTCGACCAGTTGAGCTACAGCGGCGAATGACCGAGCCCGAGTCGGGCTCGGTCATCAAGGTAAGGGTCCTTGGGGTACATCGTATGAGTTCGCCCAACGGTGCCACCCGTAGGCGCTACCTCTTGGCTACCCTGGTCACCAGTCATACGGTTACAGGTTTGAGTGGAGTACTCCACACACCCGCTCGACCCTCACCTTTCAAAACACGTCAAAACACGTCATACGACCAACTCAGGTCAACAGCTTGGACGTTCGCCGACAAGAGGGGTTTCGTGATTACCGACCTTCCATTTTTAAGACGGATCAGAAGAGAGTCATATTGACCAAACTCCTCTTCGATTTGTCCCAAGCTTCCAGTCTCAATCAAAGGATCACCGGTGTCAATCTCAACCACGGACATCCCCTGGCTTTGAACGATGAACTGATACATGAACTTCTCACTCTCAATCATCAAGATCGCAGACGATGCTAACTTGCTAATCTGTATCTTCCCACCGGAAGGGACTCTCTCCACTACTTCCGAATTTGTATTCTGGTGCATGTCTTTTGATGTCCTTCTTGATTTCGGCGTCACTCAGGTAACCTGCTGCCCATGCCATCAGACGAGGTGGGAGCCCAGTAACACCGGCATTCAGCAACACCGATGTCATCTTACTCAATTGTGTCTTGGTTTTCTTACAGCGAAACTTCCTTGTCACAGGGATGCTACGTCGAGTCCCCTTCTTGCTCTTCACTTCCTTGAACTTGATAATCTTCTCTGCGGCTGCAATCTGCTCGTCTTCTGGTAGCTGGCAGATCGCCTCGATATTCACCGCAGACAATAACCCCAGGGCTGCCTTCATCTGAACCTTCTCAGGTAGGTTCAGTAGACGGAGGCGAATGTGAATCCACCGGGTAGGTCTCTTCAACTCCCTTGAAGCCTTGCGAAGTGATATACCCTCTGGATACAACGCTTCAAGTGCCTTCGCCTCCTCAAGCATGTTGAGGTCTTTACGCTCCAAGTTCTCAGTGAGGTTGAGAAGTCTTGCCTGGTGTTCAGTCAGACCTTTGAATACGATCGCTGGGATTACATCCCATTTCAACAGTGATGCCACCGCTTTGAACCGTCGATGACCCGCCAGCAGTCTGAACTGATTCTCCCAGGGTTGGATGGCAACCGGAAACTGCAATCCGATTTCTTTGATAGAGTCAGCGAGTTCAGTGATCGACTGGATCGTAAACTTACCCCGACAGTTGAAGCTCTCATCATAGAAGATATCCTTCAAAGGAATCTCGAAGGCATCGTACTGTTCAAGGCGCTTCATGTTCACGTCCACATATACTGTCTCACGGCTGCTAGGCGTTGGAGCATCTCATCAGACTCATCCTCCATCTTCTGCTCCAACTCGCGGGCTGTCTTTGTCAACGCTCTGTACTTGACTTCCTGCTCATCGGTCTCAAAGTGAAAAACCATCACTTTCAAGTTGGGTTGCGGCGGGTCCAGTTCTTCGTGTTTGATCTCCGGTCCACACGTCTCAATAAGTCCCCAGATATTATCCATATCTTTCGGGTACTCTTTCTGGCAGGCAACATTCCACCAGTCCCAGATTTCCTTCATCTCGTCCATGACGTACTTATCATTGAGCTTTGGACCCTCCTCACCATACCAGAGAGTATGCCCTGGAGAACACTCCTCCTCGATAAATTGCCCGAGAATCTCCATCGACATGTGCAACAGTAATTCGCTGCGATCACACCAGGAATGACCGAGTGTTCGCGGTTTGATCGTGGAGTATCTGTTCCGACAGAAATCCTTCACCCGCTGCCACACCGGACCGAGCCGGTAGTCATACGGGATGCGATAGTACACACTCGTGATTTTGTCACCAATACTCTCGAACAACTGCTCTCTGCTGATCTTGATCATGTTGACCTCTTGGTTAGTATTGTTGCCTCGTACGCCCAACCAACAGGCTGGCTGGGCGTCGAGGCGCATCCTGTTTCACAAAGCTGTAGGAGCAGGACTTGAACCTGCACTCGTGGGTTTAACAGACCCCTGCTTTACCAATTAAGCTACCCCACAGTGGACACCCTCGGAAATATCCAATACCTGAGAATCACCGAGATGCAGATCAGGTTGAGAATGTAGTTCGTCAACAACCATGGTACTGCACCAAACTCGCCAATGGTGGCGATGACGTAGCAGACCTCTCCGACAAACCAGAGCGACAACATCCAAATGGATAGCCCCCTCGCATGTCCTTGACAGTAACATCTGGCAGCTTGGGGAACCCCACTAAAGGCTAAGAAAAGGGAGCCTATCCATCTGATTGTCGTTATCACGGTTGCTCTCCCACGGTAATGGGTTCGTTGCCGGGTTCCTTCCGAAGATCTGCCTCATAGGAATGGGCACTCCGACACACAGGCGTACCGGATACCTTCCCAGGTGCATCCTGGTAAGTCTCAGCAGACCCTCCATACATGTCGTCAAAGTTGAGCTTCTTGTCGTCAGTCATGGTTATACCTTTGGGATAGGGTTAAGCCAAGCAAATTCACCAAAATGTTTCTTGGCAGCTTTGTTGTATGCTTTTGCAGCCTCGATCTTGTCGTCAAAATAGCCGAGATGTTGTTCCCTACCTTTTTCTATGACAATACGAGCCCTCCATCTATTGTCACGCGCAAACCAGTGGACTCCTTTGTAACCTGACACGCTTCCTTTGATAGGACCTCGATTCCTACCATTTTGAACTTTGGTAGCCTCCCTCAGGTTCATACGGCGATTATCAAGTCCATCGCCATTTCTGTGGTCCACGTTAGAACTTGAAGCAAAACCCATCCGCTCAGTGATAACAATGTGCATAAAATTGGTCGTCGGTTTGACGTTTGATTTTGCATACAGATTGCCGAAACCATTGTCACTTACATGCCAATTCCATTGCATCAAGTATTTGTAATCCTGATCGTCAACCAAGGCTTCCTTGCCTTTTGTCAAAGGTATCCTTCTCATCACTACACCTCAATGATGTACCGCTGGGGTCCAAGTGCTTCTCGCGCCTCATCCTTCAACCGAATATCCATCCGCCAAGTGATTCCATACTTACTATTCACACCATGCAACCACTGGAAGGGTGATGAATACGCTGACAAGCTCTCGTAGGCGTAGGCATCAGTGGCAAGCCAAGGACCATTCATAATCAGTTCGGTGTCAAGGTTCCCCACCATACCTTTCTGATGGAAATGTCCAACACAGTAGTAGCGGATACGGGGTCCATCCTGGAGCGGTGCCAGACCTTGAAGTCTCATCTGACGCCTCTGGAGTCCATACCAGGGGATGCCGAGAGCCGAGCGAATGTCATCACCATGGGTGATGTTGAACCCGATGCCATTGATGTCTAGGTTAACACTGAAGCTGTTCGGAATCAGAAAGTCGACATTCTCGATATCTTCGCAGTAGAGGGCGGCGATCTTGGCGACCAGGAAATCCCAATTGTCTTGTGCGCCATGATAGTTCTTCTTTTGCGAACGCCGTCCATGGTTCCCGGGGACGTACACCACATTGATGTTTGGGAAATGAACTGCCAAGTCTCGGTACATCAGAGCGTGAAGCTTCCCGATCGCAAGACAGTTTAGCATACTATTCCGATAGTAGGATCGCTCGGCGGCTCCATGAATCTCACCACTGGTAAAGTCACCATAAGCCAATACGTTCAGTACGGGGAACCTGAATCGGCTAGACAGCGTGTCCTGAGTCCATTGGATGGTGGAATCCACCAGACGCTCGGCACGGCAGCAACTGATTGGGAAATCGTACTTCTCCAAACCACCACATTCCGATGGATTGACGACTTGGTCATGATGCCCATCCGACAAGTGGAGTACCACGTGTTCCTCGATCAGACCTCTCTTTACAGAATGTTTGCGTGCTGGTGGGAGGGGTTTGACAGGAATGACTCGCTCTGTCAAAACCTCAGCCATTGACGTGAAGAGACCCTCCATCTTTGCATTGGACTTGGCGTGCTTTCTCGCACGATTCCGTTCTTCGGTCAGGTGGATCACCTGTCCTTCCAACTCTTGGATATGGCGATCAGTCGGATCGTGTTCTTCGTCTGATTCGTTTTGTTCGACGGACGATCCGGAAAGGTATGGCCAAGGGATGTCACCGTAGGACTTTCCAACGGAGATGTCGCTAATCAAGGACCGACTGAGACCATACTTCTTAGCCATTGTCCTCTGTGGAATTTTGTCGACAAGGTCTTGTTTGATCTGTGTTGCCAACTCGATCGAGAGTTTTCTCATATTTCATTCTCCATTAAGGCAGTCAATAGGGTTCACCCACGGACTGCCGGTGTCAAGTATCAAGTGGACAGCAGACACTGATAACCTATCCCGGTCGACATGTTGAAAGGGTCTCGCGGAGAATCGATCACTTTGATGATATTCCCATCGGCATCTCTGACAATTACCGTGACATCCTCTTCAATAGTGATACCCCTGATATCAGTCTCAAGTGTAGTTTCCAATGGTGGTACCTCAAACGCAGGTGGGTCCGGGAGTTGAAGGGTCCGAGGGTCAAGAAAACCAGGACTGGTATTCTCACCCCCTGGGTTGAGACCAATTGGATACTCACAAAGTGGTGGATCAAGCGGCGATATGGGCGAGGCTATGACCAGAGTCTTTTTTAATACGACACCAAGCAAATCTTGAACCAGTTCAAGAAGCTCGTCCAAGTTCACCCTGATGATCTCGACCTCAAGTTCAGGTGGAAGCTCTCCCCATCGATCATCCAGGTCTCTAGTGTCATACCCACTGATATGGCGGTTGTACATATCGCCTCTCCAAGCCACAATCCCCCGGGGTAAATCGACATCACGATCAAATGCCCACATGCAATCGTGTGCCTTCGACCAGTCGTAGATGCCTCTTGTTGTCTCGATAACAGTTAGGCGAGGAGCACTGCCCTTAATAAGGAGACCAATGATGTCGTAGGTTTCCTCGTCAACAACAGGACCTCCAGAGCAACCGGAGTAGGCAGTAATGTCGACGTGATTAAGGAGACGGGGTCTACATGCCGAACGGGGATCATCAAATAGACGGTCGACGAAAGAGACTTGTCCGAAGGATACCAAACGCTCATTCAGTATCTCACAGGGCGTCCCACAGTGAACCACCTTCTGACCTACTTTGATGTGATTGAAGCCTCGATAGAACCTGGTGATCCCATTGAAATCATCACCACTGACAATCTCCAATAGGGCACAGTCGGCATCGAGCATATCGTCGCCCGACCTAATGACACGGGCAATGGCACGTTTATCCCCTTGGATCACACCGACTTCTCGAAACGTTCCATTCCGATTCATGAAGATATTGGCAACATGCGCCGCCGTCCAGACAAAGGTTGTCACCCGGTCACCATCCACGCGGGTAAAAAGCACGCCCGAACCATGTCCTTGAACATGTCCACGAGTATCAGTAATGACGACAGTGTTTTCCTGCAACTGTTCAACAGCCGTCAGTTTGGCAAAGCAAGGTGTGCTCAAGAGCAACAGAATCAAGACATGCAAATACTTCACTGGTGTTCTCCGTCAAAAATTCAAGTACTGGTCCCAGTCAAACACTTCGAGCGGGACATTAAGGTCGATCTCGATATCGAAATCAGAATTGTCAAGTGATGGAAAGTACTCACTGAAACTTTCCGCTACGATGTAGACCATCGCTTCTACATCTCTTTCGCTGATGACTTCGATAATAACTGCATCATCATACTGATCGTACAACGTGTAGTATTCATCGAAGCTTTCTAAACCTGCATCAAGTGCCACCTGCAATTGGAACAATGGGGAATCAAGTTGTGAAATCCATGTTGGATCAAACGTAATGTAGAGTCGTATCCTCGACATCATACTACTTCCCCTTCTATACCGGTTTCCCAATCAATGTCACTGGTAAGCTTACCCATGGTCATCAATTCGAGTTTACGGTTTTCCCTAATGATGTCAACCACACGTTCATCTGTTGGAAGATGAATGAGATCGACGATGACACACCCAAGATTTTCATCCATACCCTTACGGTGAATCCGGTCTTCACTTTGAACACGGTATTCAGGTTTGAACGAGTTCGACCAGTAGACTGCCATCCGTGACGCAGTTAAGGTCAGTGACATACCTCCCGATTCTGGGTGAGCGACAAAAGCTACTCTCGGATTGCTCTCCAGGTCATCCCAGAAGTCAAGAGCTTCCACATCGGTGATGGTTTCCCCATCTGCCAATGTTACTTGGAAACCACGTCCGTCGCACCTGACCACTGCCCAGCCGTCATTATGACAGATGCGAACACAGCGATCAACACTTCCTGTGAAACCAGCAAAGATCACAATCCTTCCGGTCTCTTCACACTCGTCAAGGAGACCTCGGAGAGCGGCTTCCTTCGGACAGGCTACCTCACGTGTGATACGCTTGGTCTTCTTCATCTGCCCGGAACCGTGACACTTCGGACATTTGACTCGCCTCTTCTTCAGTTTGGAAGTTAAGTCTCCGGTAAGAAGACTAATGTCCTGGTAGACTTTGTGCTCAATCTCAGGGTTGAACCACTCGTCTACCACTCCGCAAGCGTTCTCGCAATGGTTGCATGACTTGGTACCGTCCGCAATGTCTCGATACTGAAACCCGTCAGACAACTCTCTCAACAGAGTCATGCCGATCATGGCATTTTGCGCAGACTCAACAATGGTCTTGCCCACCCGCAGCAAGGAAGCCTTGGGCTTGCACATGATCTTCCGATAACGCTTGTCCGGAAGTGTAAGACAATCCTTCTTGTGTTTGATCAACGTGAGACCCTTGAGTCTCTCAAACATGTAGGCGACTTCATTCTTAGCTGGCACAAACTTATGGAACTCATAGTTATCATCAGACAGAGCAACCATTGGATCTGGATCATGTGGACCGTCTTCATATAGATCACCACACGTATTACACTTCCTATCATTGTCTCGCCAGCCATATGTCTTCCAGAAGGTACCACTGTCGAAAGTCTCCTGGACTTGAAATGCAAGTCTCTTCTCTAGGGCTTTTACACTACCCTCTTTCAAGTAACCCGGCCAGGCGATCTCAGCTTGGCTCCACCAGTCTGTAGGACGTTTCGGAGACGGTGTGCCTGACATGAGGATCACGTAACCCTCCCACATGTACGTGGAGCGGATCAAGTCAGCGAGCATTAGAGCCGCCTTCGACCTCTGACTGGATGGCGTCTTACATCTCGAAGACTCGTCAAAGATGACACCATTCGGTACCAGATCCCCTGGGCTCCGCTCATCCATGATCCTCACGAGTCTCTCGTAAGTCATGAAATCGACTGTGGCACAGGTTTCATCAAATCCCCACTTCTTAAACTCGCGTTTAATGTTGGGCAGAGATGTCTTCGGACCAACCCAATACCAGTAGGGTACGTTGGCTCGCTCGATCACTTCCTGTGCAGACAGTGTGTTATGGGTGACAATGAAATCGTCCGTAACATACAACTGATTTTCAGCCTCGACGGCGATGCAAATACATTCCTCTTCGCCGATAAACTCGACGGTCGTGATAGCACGTGTCGGTTCATATTTCGTTGGTGTCACATATGCATCGAGCTTCCGACTCAGTTTGAAGGGTTGGATTGAAGAGTGGAATGAAGCAATAATAATGTATGCCAACTTACCTTCAAGCTTTTCACCCTTATATGTGTATGTTGGCACCTTCTCAGCAACATGACACGTGCCTCCAAGTGATTGAACAAGTGTCACAAACACATCGCGTAAATTGGGTGCAGTTGTTGAGTATTCAACCCCGCCGGTAACCGTCGCGTGACCATCAGAATCGCAAAGTCCTTGAAGCAACTCTGCACGATTCTCAACAGTATTGAACAGATAGTTGTCTGGAAGAAATTTCTCATTGGAAAGGTGACCTCTCAGACCAGACTGTTCAATGAAATTATTCGTTGCAGCATCCTTGATATGATAGTCAATTTGACTGTTGACCTTCAACTGCAAGGGAGTCCCCATCAATGAGTTCAACCTGTCGACAGTTTCCTCATCAGGTACTGAGAGGACATTTGTCCACCCGGTAAGTCCACCATTTCCAAGAATGTACCCTAGAAGATATGGCGGAATCTCAAGAGGTCTCTCCGTATATTCAACTGGTTCAACCATCGGGATGTAATGCTTATTGTTCCCATTCTCATACTGGAGACCACTTGAGACTATCTCACTAAGCTCCAGAATTTGGTAAGGTTGACCTCGCCACTTCTGAATAGCTGTACGAACATTCCAGAGATGGTCACCACTGCAAACAACAGAAGAGTCGTCGGTGAATGTCACTCTGAACATTTCCATTTTACCTCGTGGATACACACCCTTAACACAAGTATGACCACCTGTGGAATTTACAATGACATCCCCTACAGCGATTTCACCAAGAGTTACCCAGCCACCAGGCGTTGCAACTTGTGTCGAGGGTAAAGACCCCTTCCCAACCCCCATCTCCGCGCCCCAAATCTGAAAATGGTAGGTCAGACCGTGATCGGTCATATCCTTCTGATGTTCCATCAGTGGACGTGAGTACGATTGGTGTTCAATAGGTCGATCGAACCACTCAAAAACATTCTCCCCCATCAGGTAGTAGAGATTGAACTGATTCCTGAAGCTGTCGTCGATTGACCAAATCTTTCGGGGCTTCGCGTCATAGCCATGCCACTTTGCGCCTCCGAAAGCCTTGATCTCATCCTTGAGTGCAAATGCCGACTTCAAGAAGAAGATGCGACCATCCTTAAACTCCAAAGTTACCGGGCTGCGAAGTTTGGTACCCTTCTCAGTTTGGTACTCAAGCTTACACTGTACGATCTTATGCTCTTCAGACATTTTTCTCACCGTTGATCTTCAAGAAGAAGTGTGTTATCGGGACCTGCCCGCCTACGGCAATCAGACCAAACATCCAAGCAAGCTGCCTCAAAGATTGACAGTATCTTGTTGAACAGTTCACGAACCGAAGGTTGAGCTTCCACTCGACAGCCAGCCAATACCGCGCGTCGCCACTGTGAAAGAGACCCAGTGATGACTGCCACCTGAATGCCGCGTGCTACTGTGTCAGCAACAACGAATGGCATCTTGGAACAACACGTCAGCACATCGAGCATCTCTCTGTCGTCGATCGCCACTAGCACTGAGAAAGACACATGGGTCAAAAGGTTAGGTGGGAGGCTGACAGGTGCCTCTTCATTCTGCATTGCAGCCAAGCAGCTAAGAAACCGCTCAGTATCTGTCAACTGTTTGCGTGAAGCATCCGCCTTCGCACTGATTGCGTACCCAAACATCTCGTGTGACATCCCCAAGAATTGGGTGAAGTCGATCGACGGCTGTTGGATTAAAATAGCATGGGAAGACATACCTCACCTCTTTTCAATCTGTGGGCGAGGGATTTGAATCCTCACATTATCACCGGGCACCTAAGGTAGGCGTGTGGGAGTTGAACCGCACTACTATGGTCTCATGACCCCACAGAAGTAGCAGAGGCAGGAATCGAACCTGCAACCTAAGAAGTCATGAGCCCCCAGGGAAAACCAATATCCCCATCCCTGCTAACATATTTGAATGAGAAACGAGGGAGAATCGAACCCCCATGGTAGCTATTTCCACCTGGCCACAGTCGCTCTCAAGTTGCGGAGGGTGGAATCGAACCACCGACAATGGGCATATGAAACCCATGAGATACCACTTCTCAACTCCGCAATAACAGCGCAGACGTTCCACGCCGTACTCATGTAGGTCATGACAACCCCATGATATCCGAGATCGTAACAATCCCGTGTAAACGCTACGACCCGAGAATTGAGAGAATCACCTCAGTAATCTGGTCGCCGTACGAACCACCACCAGCGAGGGCGGCGGCAGCGAGTGCGATGATCCACACCCACTTGTTCTTTGCCAATTTCTTGACTCGATCCATATCGGACCCTTTCGTAGTAAGAAAGAAACCACCCCCGACAGTCCCCTTCATCCAGAAACATTGTCCGGATTGAGACCCAAGCAAACCTACTGTCGGTTCCCGGGGTCAGAGTAAAGGTAGGATTTACCACCATTACCCAGGTGGTTGTGAACTCCTCTCATTGGTATACACCATTAAGAGGGGTTTGCCACAAAAAAAATACGAAATTAGCGGGCTCGACCACCACCTTCGGGTTCCTTGACCTTCTCGGTACCGCTGTCAGAGGGGTTCAAAAACCTCTCCATCTCACGGAGGACCTGATCTCTGTTGGGAAGATTAGTAAACGGTGTGCTGCACTTCACCACGAGAGGGGCGTGCCACGACCACCTCTTCTTCTCAACCAATTTGACGTTCATCCGGAACGGTAGCGGTCCATGCGGTTCCACGTTCAGATTTCGCTTCTTGATATCCTCAGCCGTCATGGTGAGGAACGAGAAGATTTTTTTCGACTCGGATCGAGTCGACTTTGTCCCACAGAAGTACTCCAAGAAACGACCGGTGGTTCGCTCATAGATGAGGAAGCTCGTCCCGAACATACAACCACTGTCTTGCCCCAAGCTGGCGGCGGCAATCCGTCCAAATTCGTCCGAGACCATATCATAGTCGACGATAATGGCGTCGGTGTCGCTCAGGTCGATTGCCTTCGGTCGACGTGCGAACGGGATCACATCGACAGTTTTCCCGAGATCAGTGATTTGTTCATCACCCTCGGGGATGCCCCAGTGGCCTGGCGCGATGAGTTCCTTATTGATCGCCGAACCCTTCGAGTAGAGTTGCAGTCGACCAAGAAAGTCACCACCCTTTACCAGATCGTCGAAGCCATCATCCGAACCAAGTTGCGTGGAGGGGAGGTTCTCAAAAGCGGGTACCAAAGCAGTCTCGTTACTCATTGGAAATTCCTTGTGTTGAAAATGGTGGTTGTTCCAAACGCGAGATTCTGTGTCTGTCAAGCTCCTTTCACCCATCGTTTAAGGGATTTCTTACGTGCCGCAAGTTCCTGGCTCTTCTGACTTTCAGGGTCGAGATGAAGAACCCATTCCAAAGCAGCTTTCCAACCTTCCATGGCATTGTTGTAACCACCTGCCGCCAGTAAAAGAGGTGCCTCAAGACACCCTTCAAACTCACTTTTGATATCTCTCAATGATCTCAAATGTGACTGTGCCGCGAAGTCTCCGGTGAAATAGTCTTCAAGCTTTCCGTGTTTCACCGCCTCTTTGAACTTCTTGATGACACCTGCCGCCAAGACTTTGAACTTCTTCTGACTCATCAGTTTTGCTTCATCAATGAAGTCAACCCTCAGTTTAGGAGGTATCTTCGAGAGCATGAAAGCATTACTAAGATTGATCTCACCTCGATCAACAGATTTCTGTATCTGTATATCAAGTCTGAGAAGTCCGAGTTGTTGGCGTACCCAGTTAGGTTTCTTGTTGACCATGTTGGCCAGATCACCAAGAGTGATATCTGGTCTGATCTTTTGTATCCGCCTGATCTGTCGGGCGAATTCGATTGGTTTGGTTTCAGGTCGGATGGCGTTCGCTTGAATCTGTAGTGCGAGTACGTCGTCATCTGATACATGATGCTTAATGATGCAAGGTACCGTCTGGAGTCCAATCTCCCTCGCGCATGTTATGCGCCACAGCCCATCAATGAGTTCGTATTTGTCTGGCTGACGTGTGCTTGGTCTTACCGCGATTGAGTTCAGAAAGCCGACTCCCTTGAGTGACTCGAACAGTTCGAGATATTCAACCGAATCCCTCGCAACCGGTCTGAGCATGACCCAAGGGTCGACCAGGTTGACAGTTGGTATTTCATGAAACTGGTCATTCATTGTGCACAACTGCTGGAGGTTGTTCCCCTATATACAGAAATAGTAAGAGCACAAAGAAGATCCATTATTCATGCAAATAAGAATTTCCCCAAGAAAAGTCAAACCCGTCTAGGAAGTACCGAAAGGACGCAATACCGTTTTCCCTACTTTCTCTATATAGAAATTTTGAACTTTAGTGATATGACCTTAAAATAGATATAGAGACTATTATTTGTTACTTTTTTGTCATAAGTGCTTTGTCACCAATATGATGTAAAAAGGAACCCTAAGGGATGACCATAATAGAACATCCCTCTAACAACTCCCACCATAGGCTGAATAATTTTGAACCAGTGGGTTGTCCCTTGTTTGATCTAAATCACTATTACATAAGCCTTTCTGCAAGGGACCCTGAGTACCCATTTTGAATCGGGTACTTTTTTTGACCGAATCCACATTTCCAGGAATATCTGCTCGTCTCCGTGCTCTTACTATTTCTGTACATAGGGGGAACACTCCCCACCCAACCTTTTCAACATGGAGTTCGTATGTCAACCAAGTTCATCACGCAAGCCATCATCGATTTCCTCAAAGGGAGGCGACCCGAGCATCCTGGTCAGGACCTGCTCGACCTCTATCTGAAATATGGTACCAACCTGGAGACTCAAGTCAATGTTGCCGCTGGACCCCGGGGAGAACCAGTCGATGGCAAGCGAGCCACCTGGACCGATGGAATCAACGAATGGTGGAACATCAGGATACCAAAGAACGCCTATGACAACCCAAAGTTCAAGGATTACAGGCTCTTGTGGCCACTAGAAGAACATGCTGAGGGTATCGGAACAACCGGTTGGGATTGGAAGGAACGCTGTAGCCGTTGGCTTGGCTTCGACTTTGATGCTCTTACTGGGCATGCCGCCGGTGTTGGTATCGACGAGGATGCTCTTATTAAGGTCCAGAGAGCCGCTGAGGCTCTCCCCTTCGTTGAGGTCCGTCAATCGACAGGTGGCAAAGGAATCCATCTCTACGTTTACGTAGACACCATTCCGACCGAGAACCACACTGAGCACGCCGCACTCGCGAGATGTGTCCTCGGTATGATGTCCAGTGAGACAGGCTTCGACTTCGCCTCGCAGATCGACTGCTGTGGTGGTGTTATGTGGATTTGGCATAGGAAGCTAACCTTGGAGAATCAAGGGCTCTCGTTGCTCAAACCAGCAGAGAAGATATTGACTCTTGAAGACCTCCCAGTCAACTGGAAGGATCACATCGAGGTTGTGCGTGGTAAACGGGCAAAGGTTCGGATTGGTGGTATCAAGGATGGAGACATTGACCCGTTTGATCTACTTGCTTCCGCACGTCGGATGACTCCTCTTGGGGAGACCCACAAGGAAATCATTGATGAGCTTGCGCGATCAGGTTACTCAACAGTCTGGGTTCCTGACCATCATCTGTTGCAGACACACACATGTGCTCTCAAGGAATTGATGGAGGATGATAGTAAGAAGGACGAGTTCAAAATCCGTGGCTATTATGACACGACTTCTGAGGGAACCGACCGGGCAAGTCCCAACTGTTTCATGTTCCCACTCCCTGATGGCGCGTTCAAAGTTTACCGATTCTCTCAAGGAGTCGCCGAATCTCCCACCTGGCAACAGGATGGTGAAGGGTGGACTACATGCTTCTACAATCATGATCCCGATCTGAAGACAGCATCTCGTGCTCTCGGTGGGGCTGAGCTTCCTGACAACAAGGGCTTCCAGTTTGAGTACGCTGAGGATGCCATCAAGGTTGCCAAGTCTCTTGGGCAAGACGTTATACTCGACAAGAAGTTCCTTTTCCGTGAAACGATCCTTCGTCCTAACAAGGACGGTAGATTGGTTGCTCGTGTCAAGGCAGACAAAACTGACTCGAAGCCGGACTCAAGTTGGGTTGCAGGCCGTGGTGGTTGGTGGGAGAAAGTGTTTGGGATTAAGACTGAGCCCAATGTTGACTCCACTGGTACTGCCGAATTTGACGACCGTCTGCGTACATTGGTAACCTCTCAGTGTGAGTCTGCTGGATGGTACGTCCAGGCGAATAATGGAACGTGGCAACGTCGCCCGCAGAGTGAATGTAAGAACTGGCTACAGAGCAAAGGCATCGCTAAACCTGATGCTGATGTAATCCTTGGTAGCTGCATTGACAGGCCGTGGGAACTTGTCAGTATGCCTTTCAAAAACGAGTATCCGGGTGATCGTCAGTGGAACTTCAATACACCGAGATTCATCTATGAGCCTGTCGAACTCAGAGACAGTGAAGCCTCTGTCCACCCGCATTGGGACAAGATTCTTCAACACTGCTTCTGTGACCTTGATGCCGAACTCAAAGAGTTGAAGTGGGCACAAGATGCCAACATTAGGAAAGGCTATCAATTCGGACTAGCTTGGATCGCCTGTTGTTTCCGTGATCCATTTGAGCCGCTGCCCTTCCTGTTCTTCTTTGGGAATCAAAACAGTGGGAAGTCGATTCTCCATGAGGCTCTATCTACCTTGGTAACAGGTGGCGTTGTTAGTGCTGATCGGGCTCTCACCAACAACAACCAATTCAATGGTGAATTGGCAAACGGTGTACTGGCGATTGTCGAAGAGAAGAACATCGCCGGAAGCTCGACTGCATACAATCGAATCAAAGAATGGGTGACCAGTAAAACGTTGTGGATTCGCAAGATGCGAATGGATGCCTACCCTCAGCCCAACACCTTACACTTCATGATGATGGCTAATGAGCAGGAGGCTTGCCCAGTAATTAAAGATGACACAAGGATCATGGTGATCGAGGTTCCCGACCTCCTGCCAGACCAGGAAATTCCGAAGATCGAACTCCTCAGACTTTTGAAAGCTGAAGCTTCCCACTTCATGCGGACGCTACTGAATGTTGAGCTTCCGCAAATACATGGTCGACTTCGTCTGCCCGTTGTTGACACCTACAAGCGTCAGCAGTCGCAGGATATGAGTCGATCCCTCTTGGAGACGTTCATTGGTGAGAACTGCCATTACGCACCAGGGGAAAAGATTCTCTTCAGTGAGTTCCACGAAAAATTCATCCGTTCATTAGAGAACGAGGAACGCTTTGATTGGAGCAAAACGAAGGTTACACGTGGGTTGCCTTCAGACCGCCAGAGTGGCGCTTCCGGAGGTAACAACCAGAGATACGTCTCAAACATCTCATGGAAGCCACCAAAAAACCTCGAAGCTATTCCGTTCGTTTGTGTCAATGGTCGACTGAAATTGAGGGAGGACTGAACATGGAATACGCAGGAGGCGATATCAACAGTGATGCAAAAGGTTCCGGTGCCCGCGCCGACCAGGGTAAGATCGATCTTACTCTGGTGCCAATGCTCTTGCTTGGTGGCGTTACCCGTGTGTTCATGGGTGGCAAGCTGAAGTATGCCGAGTGGAACTGGGCGAACGGTATGGTCTGGGGATCGGCAATGGCTTGCACATTGCGGCATCTGTTCAAGTGGTGGTTCCTACGCGAGGACATCGATCCTGAGAGCGGGGAGCACCACCTCGATCATGTCCTTGCCAATGTCTTCATGTTAAAACATTACTCCAAGGCGTATGTCGAAGGAGACAACCGTCCGCCGGAGTCAGCGATGTTTGGAGTGTGGTTGGAAGACTTCTGTCAGACCTTTGACGAGGAAGCCTACCTCGAACGAAACCCTGAAATCAGGGAACTCATCAAGAAGCGTGAGACCGACGCGAAAGCAGAATTGGAAACTGATGCCCTGTCAGAGTTGGAAGCAAGGGCAACATTGAAAACTGAGCTACACCAGGAACTCAAAGAGCTTGAACAGCAGATCGAGGAATCCCATAGATCACGTATGGATCAGGGTGACAAGTGAAACCTAAAAGACTTCCTAAAATTAGTAGTAATGCTATTACCCGATTCTGGTCCAAAGTGGGTCAAGGAAACATTGATGAGTGCTGGTCTTGGTCGGGTAGTACCTTACCAGATGGACGGGGACACATGAACGTTGGGTTGGGTGTTAAAAGACGCTGCCTACTTGCACCAAGAATTGCCTATGCACTTCATTACACATGTGATCCCTACCCCGATGATGTGTTACATGACTGCAACAATCCAAATTGTGTTAATCCGCATCATCTCCGATTAGGGGATGACATGCGTAATAAACATGATAGTATCAAGGCAGGGACATATTGCCATGGGTCAACTGTGAATACGGCAAAACTCACTGAGGGTGATGTTGTAAAGATCAAACTCGCGATAGCCCAGGGGGTACGAAATTGTGAATTAGCAATTCGTTTCCATGTCTGCAATATGGTAATCAGTTGCATCCGACGTGGTAAGACTTGGAGACATGTCAAAGTTCCAGGATTCAAACCTTCAATTATGAAAGGATAATCAATGACACCACAGATTCATAACGGACTCGTTCATCTCAATGGATGCCTCTTGGCGTCCGTTGACTTCGAGACCACAGGTCTCCGAGCGGGATACCACGAGATTATTCAGATCGCCGTTGTACCTCTTGATGCTGACCTTCGACCTGCCCCTGACCTGCGACCATTCTACCACTATATTGCTCCAGAGTTCCCGGAGCGAGCAGACAAGAAGTCAGGTAAGGTCCACGGAATCGATCTCGACTGGCTGATGATGAACGCACCTTCACATGACAAGATTGCTGACATGTTGGTAGAATGGAATGAGGGTCTCGATCTCCCTGTAAACCGATCCGTTGTACCGCTCGCCCATAACTGGGCATTTGAAGCCGCCCATGGTAAGGCATGGATAGGTGACGAATTGTTTGGCACTCTGTTTCACTCCCATGCGCGTGATGGGATGCTTCTAGCAGTGTCAATGAATGACCGGGCAGCCTTTCTTGGGCTTCCGGTACCTTTCCCGTATGTCGGACTGAACGCACTGTGTGGTCAGTTCGGGATTATCAATGAACGCGCACACGATGCACTCAGTGACGCACGGGCGGAAGCTGAAGTCTATCGGTCTCTTCTACACCACGAGTTATTCTGATGGGTAACTATTATGATCTCTCCGAACCGTTCTCCGTCGAGAATTGGAATAAGCTCATTCGTGCTGTGAATGAGAAGCTTGAAGACCCACCTGAAGGTGATGAGGCTTGCGAACCAATTGACCCAATTGAAGAAGTCACCGACCCACATAGATGGTCTGTTGATGATGTGCAAGAGATGCGTGACAAGATGATGGAGACTTGCCCTGACATCAGTTTCAATGAGGAATTGGAATTGTGGGAGCCTGCATTCATTGATGAGATTGAAACTGCTCTCGAAGAAATGTGGTGTGATTGTTGTAGTGAGGAGTTTCTTCATGATGAGGAAGGTTTAACACTCACAATTGTGGAATATCCACCACTTGTTTACTCTTCGTCAATCTGTTTAGATAGACCTTGGATACCACCTATTCCTGTGTCCCCTATCATTGATGGGATGCAAATTGGTAAGTCAGGAATTAACGATCGAAAATGGAAACTTTGGCGAGAACCTGTTACCAATCATCCTGCAATGACTACCCGTGTCTTTATCAGAAGTGGATCAATCACCTGTGAAGGGCAGATTACATATGGAGGAAATCTAAAGATAGAAGCTTCCCATGGTGACAGCTTTTCCTATTTTGGTTCCTCTGAGGAACTTTGTCAAATTTTCCTTCAGAACACTCAAGACGGTATCGCAGGTTGGGGGTCTCTTGTGTACTCTATTGAGATTTCAACTCTGAACGCAGAGTGCGCGGACTGTGATGAATAGCATCACCATACTACCATGTAAACACCGTCTTGAAGGTATCAAGGACGGTCAATTGATGTTCTTCATCTGTAATTGTCCAGATGCCGAGGAATTCAAACGACGTGTTACAGGAGACATCTGTAACCAATGCTCCCACAGAGAGGGAGCCAATAAACCAGAGCGGCGGACCATATCCAATGTACCCTCTGAGAAGCCTAGGAAGGGGTCAGGGAAGCCTCCGACGATTACCCCCAGTGGAACTATCACATATGTCAAGGAAGACTGGCAGCCCCCTCCCTGCCCACCTGGGTACCGGAGGCGGTCAAATAACCTGAAGCACAAGGATGCCTGGGTTCTGGAGCCAAAGCAGCCTCCGTGTAAACACATCGAACTTATCACAGGGGGAACCACCGCGTGCGGGTATCGCCGCGTCATACCCACATGCACATATCAAGGTCGATCATTGAAGTTGACCTCCAATACCTGCCAGTCTTGTGAGGAATCTGAGTATGTCAAGACCTCATAGAATGACGGATGGAACCCTCGTGTACATCAAGAAGGGGTGGGAGCCACCCGCCGTCCCTGAAGGGTATCGTCGGAAGTCAAACAACTTCAAGAACTCCGACGCCTGGGTACTGATACCAGTGCTTCCACCTTGTGAGACTCGGATTACCACGGAGGAGAAGGGTTCATGTGGCGCAATCAAGATCATGTACCACTGTCAAGGCAAACGTATCCATGATCTAACAACTTGTCACCGCTGCGAGGAGAGAACATGACTAATTGTAGCGACTGCCCCGACACTCAAATTACTTTCGGAAAGCATCGAACCATCGAGACAACACATCCTCTCTTCCGAGTCTTCTGCAAGGATGGTTTTGGTGAGTTGAAGCTTTCGATCCCATTGGGATATGAGCGTGTCGAGATCGACTCAGATGGTGTGATAGTATACGAAAAAGACCTCAACGACTGGGAGTCGCCAAGGTCCATTGATGGGTTTGAACGTGACTCTGAGAATCTATTTCTCTTCAGACCTGTGTGGGTTCCCTGTAAATCACGTGTGTACAGTATCCTCGTTCAAGACAAATGCCAGTGTATTGATGTACTAGCAGAGTGTTTGCACAATAATCCCGAAGATGGTACACCATACGTCAGGTACGAAGACTGCGAGAAGTGTACCTGTCTCCGTCCCTATGTAAAACCACTACCTGGGAAGAAGACTGTTAGCAGTCTTCGGATTCCAAATCTTCACCATAGTTCTATGTGAGGTACGTTCGGTACAGTCTGGCATAGGCTAGACCCCACTCGGAACCATGGTCGTCGAGATCGTTACCATGCCAAGTAAGACCGTGCGCCCACTCATGTAGAAGAGTATCAAGTCGAAGACTGAAGCATTGCCTCTTCTGAATCCTGATCTCGAAACAGTGGTTACCGTATTCACACTCACCTTGGGGTTTGATATCCAATTGACGTACACGGACTTTTTTTAGAGGGTGCTCGCGTCGAAGCCAGTTGAGAACCTTTCTCCACTTGGTTTTCTTCGTCATCATAATCGTCTCCTATTACACCCACCTTGGCATCGTGCCAGGGTGGGTGTTTTTGTTGATGATTACCCCTTCAAGAAGGCAGTCCCCGCCCCCATCTTCTGACCTTCGGAGTCATACTTGAAGTCGAATACTTTACCATCCGCTTCTTCCGAATTCCCCCACTTGGCAATATCACAGTCGACTATCAGTCTCTCGCCCTCATCAACCTTCTTGAAGAAAGTGATCAAAGGCGCTGATTGATTAGTTACACTGTCTCTAACCAGCGTTGTACGCAGATCGATATCCCCTGTTACTTGAATCTCTGGGATTTGATAAAGACGCTGGTCTTCGAGATAGCCTGTCCTCAAGTCGGGATTAGGATCAGCCGATGTACTCAATTCAGCATAAGTGTCCGAAATTACGACTGGTTGTGCAACGAAGTCGACATCAGTTGGAGATAAATCCCCCCAGTCGGCATGACCAGAGAAGACAACATTTGGACCCCCAACCCACACGACACCATCTCCCCAGTCATCAGGGTCCAGGAAGCCGATAGGAAGAGCCCCAGTCGCGCCGGCACCAATACCATCCCCACCAGCATACCCCTGCATTCGCTCCCAGTCTGTGGGAAACTTCTCAGTCGGGGATATTTCTGATGGCCAGAAGTGAATATACTCTACCATTGTACCCGACTTAACTGGAGTCCAACACGTAAAGTCAATCGTATTATCAACTGAGTTGTAACTGGCTTCTTCAACAATCGCCTTGATATCTCCAGTGGCGATATGGTCCCCATTGAAGCTCAAGGTGACAGTGTCGAATGTCTCCAGGTTGAGTTTGTTGAGGTATGACTTGAAGCTGACTTTCTTCCATGTGTTGGACTTGCGGATTAACCAGAAGGTCGCTGCCTTGAGGATGATATCAGGTTGACTGAAGCAGAAAAAGTCGAACTCTTCAGTCTGAGTTCCATACTTCTTCACATTGTGTCGAAGAATAATCTTCTGTTCTTCTTTCTCAGCCCAACTCACACGCCAGTTGACAACCATCTTGGTTACCAAGTCTTCAGTGGGAGTCAGTTCGATCGTCAACCCTTCAGCAGCATCAACATCGCTGTCTGTGATGGTATCATCACTTGTGGGGTCCTCTGGAAGATATTTGATGTAGAATACCCCATTGGATAGCCAAAGGGCACACCTTGCCTGGAATGCAATCTCTTGGAGGATGTCGATAGTGTTCTTCCGATCAAGGATCGGAAAGTTCATCGGAAACGGATCAAGCTTTGTTCGGATCGCCGTGAAACTCGTTGAGTCATACGCCAGGTCGGTGAAGTTGTCGATGATGTACTCAAGAATATCCACAGTGTGGGGTCCCACGTCAGATTGGAACGTAACGTACAAGTCGTCCTCCCAACCTTGATCCGGGATGCTGCTCAGAAGGTTCACGATGACGATTTGAACGGCTGTGATAGGTCCGTAGTTGACTGTCTCTACACGGTAGAGTTCAGATGGAAGGTTCACAAGCTTACGGTCGCTCTTGAATTTCTTGTAGGCTTTCACAGACAATATGGTACCGGGGATTGTGCTGGCAACATATGTGAACTCTTCATCATCAAAGAGACTAACCTTTGTTCCAGCTTCCTCCCAATGATGCTGTAGGATGTGTTCAGGCTTTGTCGTCTTATTCTCTGGGGCTTCTTGCTCGGGGATAACCATCTGACTGCGAACTGATCTTCCCCATGAGGTCATACACGGAAGGTCTGTCTCAAGCCAGAGAGTTTCTGGTCCTAATTTTGGAGTGCATTTTGCATGATAATCTGCTGACAATCGTTCGTACTCTTGACTGATAATCAGAGCTTTCTCTTCATTCTCTTCGTGGACACGATCCGAGACATGAAAATCAACACCATCAAAATACCCTGAGAAAACTCCGGAACCAATGCGAAGCTTCAAACCAACACCTTGTTGAAAGTCTTCCCCACCAAGGATACGAATTGGATTGCATCCCAACGCATTACCACCCACCTGGTCGACAGCCTGTTGAACTGTCAACTCCCTCTGAAGTTGCTGACACTCTTCCGCCAACCTCTTCTTGTAGATATCATAAACCAGTTGGTTGTATAGGTTTTGAGCCTGTAACTGGAGACTGGCAGCTTGATCATCTTCTCCACACTGACGCATACCGCTTACCGCAGCATTGAGATGGTTCACTTGGAATAGTTGTTTCCACACATTCATGTCAATTTCGGAACCATTACCACCAAAAGGAGCATTCATGTGGGCATCTTCACCACTGATGATTCCGATCCCACATTGCGTGGTCCCGGCTACAGCCTTGTTGAACTGGAGGCAAGGTGAATCCTGCACCGTCCCAAAGATCATTGGCCACGTCTTACCGATCAAATCTTTCGGAATCCAATCGAAGTCACCCTCCTCAGTCGAGAAGCCTATCTCTTTGTCTTCAAGTTGCGAGATGATTGTGAAGGAGATGCTTCGGTCTCTTTCACTCCAGGTGATTGGTGAACTGATTTTACCGGAAAAGACGAGGAACTTGTCATCAATTCCCATCCCTTCAAACCACTGATATACACGGGCGCTCCTTTTGTGAATGTCATAGGTGTCGAGGATCGTTTTGATGGTGCCATTCGTGTCATCCAATACGAGTGATATTTCTTGGGACGAGTTATTCTCACTGACGTTGATCACATTGTCCAAGTCACTGACTTCGAGAATCTTCCCGGGGATAGACCCAATATCTCGATCAGCATACGAAGACCCCGTGACATCTTGCACCCAGTCTACTTCAATGATCGTCACAGGCTCATTGCCGAGCTTTACAGCAATTTGAGTGAGTGCGTTCGCTGATAGATTTCTCATAACTGCTCATCCCCTTCAAATTCCAAGATTATGACGACACTTTCACCTCTTGGCATAGGTAATATTGCAGGGGCAGCACGGCTCGGTGTGTCGAACTCGAATGGATTATTTACAAAATGCCCAACCCATACACGATCATTGTGATCTGTCACTTTGACTGTCGAAGCAAAGTACGATTGAATGAACGCCCGTACTTCAAGACCCTTGTTGCGGGTCAACTTGAAGGTCCATTGAAGCTTCTTCCCGCCCTTCCGTTTCACGTACGTGTATAACGTGCCATCCCTGGCTCTCTTGGTTGTCATTGATACCCGCAGTGCTTCACTGTCTCCGAATTCAGGGTTGGGAAGAATCGAACTGGTTTGCACCTTAGGGTAAGGAGCTTGAAAGTAAAACATGAGGTTATGCCCCCGCAGGTTTGGGAAACAGTTCCTTGATCCTTGTAATCTCATCAACCCACAAGGTGGTTCCACCCACCTGGTCATGGTAGATCATGTCAAATTGCTTCCTGACCGAGGGGTAAGCACGAAGTCTTTGACGCCTGTACCGCTTCCGGTTGCCAGTAGTCTTCTGGGCTTCGTTCCTTGGGTCCAGAAGTTCCTCACCCTCACTGATGTCAACAGCAGGTAGTGGTCCGTTCCACTCCACAACTTCATGAATTGTTCTATCGAGTTTCAGTAAAGACAGTTCATTCTCACTGTGCTCGACTACAACCCCATTTCTGATTGCCAAAAACATGTCTCTCTCCCGTGTTAGAGTCCAATGACATAGCTGCCATCATTGTTTCCATCAGTAGATGGGCTGATAGCGTCATCAACAGTGGCACCGGTACCATCAATACCCGACCAGCGGTCTGCATATACAGAAGTTGTTGAGTTACTCTCACCCACAAAGGATGATGTGATATCAATAAAGGAACCCTGGTATGAGGTTACAGAATTGTTACCTGTTCCAACGACCTTACAGGCATTTGCCGCAACAGTCGAACCGTTGAAAGCATAGATCCCATAATTATTACACGCACTAATACGTGCAGTTCTCAGACTGAGAATTCCACCGTTTTGAGCCATGCAAACATGCTGACCATGCTTCGACATGTATCCATAGTCAGCGAAGATAAGGCTGTTGTTCTGGGCGTAGATGGCATTTTTGAATCCAACTATCCCACAGGCGTATCCACTGGTGTCTGCGCCTGCGACAGATACTACAGCCCCATTCAAGGACCATATACCATAGACAGAACTGTTTGAACCGTTCCAATCCCCTTGGATTACAAGACCCCTCCAAGCCCCACCATAGTAAGGACCACTGATTCTGATGCCGTTTCTGTCGGAGAAAGCGATAACAGTTTTTACCAAGTCAACATCACACGTAATTGTTCCGCTTGGTGTTTCAGAGCCATTACGATAGGCCACTTGCACAGTCGCCGTCCGTGTTCCACTCACCCACACAGATACCTTGTGCATCCCTATGACAGCGTTCGGATTGGTGCCACCAGAGGCAGTTGCAAACCCAATGTAATCACCTACTGAGACTGACTTCCCAACTGGAAGCACCATTGTTATGTCTCGGTAATAGAGATTGTTAAACCCGTATGAGGTGGTGCCGCTTATCGAGGCAGTTGTTAAACTACTGATCCTCTCGGAGACACCTTGGAAAATCACCTGTGACCCAAAGGGGTGCATAAAGGTGATGGTTCCAGCCTCAGTGAAAACACCCTCACCGATGTCAACTGTGACTGTGTAATCACCTATGTATAGCCCGCCAATATGCCCGACTGTCCGTTCTAACGTAAGGAAAGGAAAAACAGATGATCCATCACCAGTCGTATCATTTCCAGTTGTTCTGACATAAATCGTTTCATTCGCAGTAAGTGTTAATGGCCAAGGAGCCGATTCAATCTCAAAATTGGCACCACTGGTGGCAGTTAAGACGAATTTTCTCTCGGCACCACTTGCAGATGGCGTTTCAATTTTCAGCACATCAGCCAAACAAGTCGTATACCAACTTGCCACTCCTGATGCCGTTGAAACTAACGCCTTGTCGGAAGCTGTTGGTGATGGGATATTTGATCCAACAACTGTTCCTGTTGTAGAAAGATTCTCATCCCCGAAAGAGATTGCGTTTGTACTATCCGTAATTGAACCCCCGTTGATCGTGAGTGTGCCAACTCTCA
>SDBV01002259.1_pt1 | contig 28823 bp, 41 predicted proteins | sample 2277081 | NCBI WGS metagenome assembly SDBV01 (sample SAMN10402039, study PRJNA504765) | marine sediment metagenome | isolation source: marine sediment core GS10_PC15, 223 cmbsf | place: Arctic Ocean: Southern Knipovich Ridge | collected 2010
CACCGTCCACGTCCACCCCGTCCACCGCGTCCACCGCGTCCACCGCGTCCACCGCGTCCACCGCGTCCACCGCGTCCACCGCGTCTTCCTGAGCCATATCGGCCATTGCAGCCTCTGCGGCTGCCAGTTCCTCGTCGCCCACGTCCAACACGGGGACCGTCACGGGAGCAGCAACAACAGCCGCGGGAGCAGCCGCAACCACAGCAGTCGGCACCGATTCCGGAGCCGGCGCCGCTGCTCTCACCTTGCGTCCGCGCTTTTTCTTCTTTTTGGAAGTCGGCGCCGCTGTTTCTGCCTCAGCAGTTTCGTCTTTGCTCTCTGCGATCACCTGAGCCATCTGCTGGGAGACTTCTTCCAGCGGCTGGAACAGGCGGAAGTGCTCTTCGACACGATCCCGCTGGGTCGCGTAGGCGCGGTGGTTTACCTGCTTGGAAATGCGCAGTTCCAGGTCCGCCAAAATCCTCTCGAATTCAGCGCTGCTGCGGAGTTCCAGTTCGGTGCCGTTCTTGCGCGCCAGAATCTTGCCGACCGCCTTGTTGGCAACGGCTTTCCAGTTGACCAACAGGTAGTACTGGATGTAGACGCGTCCGGCAACCATATGCAGGTAGTGCGCCATGGCCTCCTTGACAGCCTCCACTTCCTGATTGGTTTTGAAGTTGAGGGTGCTCTTGCTCCGGTTCAGGATCGTCAGGACAGCCTGAATACGCGCAATGCGGCCCGCCTGCGTGATCTTGTCGTGCTTGTCCTGAAGGTGCGACTTCCACGATTTGATCACATGGGTTGCGAGGGGAACGGAAACCCGCGAGGATTTGTTCGCGGGCGACTTCTTGGTAACCTTCTTTGAGCTTGCCTTCTTCTTGGTCTTCATCCGAGAGCCTCCGTGTGGACGGGGTAAAGGTGATGCCGGTGCTTCCCGACTGAGGAAGCCTATCACCTAGTACGGGAAAGTCAAGCCGGATTTAAGTCTTTTTTCGGATTTTCCCCAAGTCAAGGCAGAGGCCCGACTTGCGCCGGGCCCCTCTTGGCTGCGAAAGGTGAACAGCCGAGAATCAGTCGTTATCCGGTGTCACAGTGATGAGTTCGGATTCCTGATTGGAGATCACGTTTTCGACCAGCTTGTGCTTCATCGAGTGGAGAATACGCTCCGTCAGGATCTCGGTTTTGGCCGGATCCCAAGGCGTCTTCATTTCGGGATACGTGAGAACCGATGAGTCGGGCAGTACAATGTAGCTGCCGTTGCGCGGTTCGTAGTTAAACCAAGTTGCCCCTTCAGCCGGCACTTCCGTGGTGAGCACGAAATAGGCACCGGGAACTGAGGGTACCGGTTCAACCGAAGTGACTTCGGGGCTGTAGGAGAAGAAGCCGTCTGTGCAGGCAATGAGTCCTGCCAGAAGCCCAACTACGGCCGTGATGGCGAGAATGACACCCACCACATGCAGATTGATTACCAGTTGTCCGTTGCGAATCATTTGGATTCCTTTGGTTGGAGAAAAGAGAACTGCCCTAGCAACTACTACCCACTTTATGAATTCAATTGGCGGTGTCAAGTTGTTTCGCCGAAATTCAGAAATCCTCGTCATCATCAGCAGCATGCCGGATCGTTCCCATGGATCTCCTCACTGTGACTTCCGGCTCCTCAGCAAAAGGCTCCTCAAAATCCCACTCGCCAGCGGACGCGGTAACGCTTGCTATGACCCTGTCTTCGGCGCGGCGCTGGATAACGAAGTTCTGGGCGGCACGCCTAACCGACTCCCAGAACTCATCCCCTCCGGCGGGCACTTCTTCTGCAAGATCACACAGCGCCTTGATCACGCGTGTCCTCTCAACAGGAATCTGCATCACTACTCGCCCGTTGAGCCAAACCCCCTTCATGACCCCCGTGTCGTGGTACTCCACATTAACTTTTTGCTGTTTAAGCGTGATTTCTTCATGCGGGGTATTCAGAAACTCAATCGCTCGATCTGCTAAAGCCTTGTCTAGTCCAACCTTGTGGCGCGTGTGGATGAAATGGGGCTTCAAGCCTAGATCCTCGTCATCGATGGCGATCCAGTTGTCCACGTCTTTGCCGTGTTGTTGGAGCCAAGTCAAAATTTCCAGGGTCCGATCCTCCCAGTGGGTAGAAATGCAGGGGGTGCTATCGATGGGAGCGGGAATTCCCACCTCCTTGAACTTGCTACGTAGGTGGTCCATCAAGTCGTGCTTGTCCACACCATTGTCGCCACTGCGCCAAGTGCTGCTGACGACGATCTGGGCGCCTGTAGCGTCCACGATGCGCTTTAACTCCACGCATGCCTCATCGTCAAGAAGGGTGCTGAGCCCGGGTTCCTCTTCTCCACGCAGGATTTGCTTCCAAGGCACGCAGAGGACACCGTCGACATCGATGAAGATAATTTTAGCGGTCATTCGGGTCTCTCCTGTCGGGTAGCGGCTGTTGTGTCCATCTGGGCTAGAATCCGGCGCGCGGCCTGTACGCTCTCGTTGTCGTCGTGACCAGCCCCAATTCGTTCCAACCGCTCTCTACGGGTTAGCCGCCGCAGCCGGCCGTCAGCTAGCATAACAGTAAATGCTTCGGAACTGGCAGCTTGTTGCGCTGTGATCATGGCCAGACGTTCTTGCATCTGCTTCGTTTGGATTCGCTCTTGTGTCTTCGGTCGGCGTCCACGGGTGAAGAAGTTATGATCGTCCAATCCGCGCGGTACCCCCAGTAGATCGCGGAAGTGGCTGAGATCCGCAACAGCATCGAGTCCGCGTGTTTGCGCACGCTCGATCCAGTAGGCAGCGGTGTGTGTGATGTTCATTTGGAATCAGAGGTCATTAGTGTTGCGACATGACATTCCCTATCGAGGAACACATGGTAGCTTTCTGATTGGGAGTTGTCAACCTCTAACCACTTTATTTCGATACCAAAGCGCTCAGCGGGCCATTTGCCGGTATTCGGCCACACCCAGTGAATCTTGGCATCAAGCATTTGGCTCTCATCCGCTGTACTGATTTCCTTCAGCCACTTTTGGAAACATTCGTTGTACCAGACAATGAGGGGGATCTGCCGTTCGGGCCCGGTGCGCGGAGCGCCTTGGCCCAGCTTGTCGTTAGCTACGACCAACGTCTCGCGTAGAGTAGACAGGGGAAGTGGGCCATCAGTGATCTTGGTATAGATGTAATCCGGATAGGCCATTTTCTCAGCGTCGTCGGGGTGCCCCATCACCACCCTACCGGATTCGCAGTAGCGACCCAGTTCGAGATTAGTGGTGTAGCCAGGCATTGTTGCCAACTGGCGAGGAATCCAGAAAACGATTAGGTCGGCCCTCTTCAGGTTTAGTAGTTCCCATTCTATTTGACCTAGGTAATCGCCATGGAATTGTCTGCTACGATCCTCGGGAACAAAAACAACGCCGTCATATCCTAGCTCCTCTAAAATCTCAAGCGCTTCGGGGCGCCATGACGGGACAGCAGCACTTCTAGGAGTACACCCTGCAAGAAAAATTGACTTTGAGTAGCTATTTGGAGCATCTTCCAACGCATAGATAACCTGCATGTTATTCATAGTTTTTTGATTCCTAGAAAGTTATTTCTGTATAATGGTCTTAATAGTGTTTGTTCCCCACTAGATATGATAGATTTACGTTCTTGCCCTAGATGTCCCACCCTAATTCCAAAAGGAGAGTCGTGGTGTAAGGAATGTACCAGAGCTTACCTTAGAGAATACAAACAAAAAAATAAATCTCGACTCAGAGAATTGGCACGCAGTTGGCGGAAAACGAACCGGGAATATTACAAAGCGTCCAAATATGCCTATGACTCCACTGTTACGGGGAGGATGGTTCAGTTGAATAGACAAGCTAAGCGGAGGGCCCTACGCTGCCACAGAAAATTTAATCTAACCACACGTTTCTTGTGCGCAATATGGGCCGAGCAAAAGGGGGCATGTGCGTTAACCAATTTGCCCTTTGTAATACCCCAAGAGCGAAACGGGTTCAAAGCTAGCCCGTACAGCCCTTCCATAGATCGAATCGACCCGTTCGAAGGTTACACTAAGAGCAACGTTCGCTTAGTCGTTTATGCTGTTAATTGCTCTCTGCATAATTATGGCGAAGAGATATTTAAAGTAATAGCGCAGGCTTACGTACAAGGAATTGTTCCTGTGGAAACGCAAAGCCTTTTGGCAGAAGATATTATAGATATTGGTTTGTCAACTAAACAAAGTTCGGATAGGAGATATCGGAGCGGCCACTTTGGAACGATAACGGCCCTTTTCCACCAAAGTCGCAAGCACGCAAAAGCAAAGCAAATGGAGTTTTCGCTGACAAAGAATTTTGTAAAAGAGTTGCTAGTAGAACAAACTGCCTGTGCATTAACAAATCTTCCTTTCGACACCCGAGTTGGGATATATAAAACTAGCAATCCTTTTCGGCCATCATTGGATAGAATTGACTCATCCAAAGGATATATCCCATCTAATGTCCGCTTGGTTTGTTGTGCTGTGAACTATGGTCTAAATGAATTTGGAGATGATGTGTTTAAGCTAGTCTGCGGCGCGTATTTAGATAAACTGGACACCCAATAAAAATTTTGGAGCTTAGTAGCTTCCTGGACGAAGGTGCCGACCTGTATGCAGCTTCTTTTTCTTCTTTGGAGGGAGGAAGAACCGGCCATTGGTAATCTTATCCCCCTGCTGATCCATCCGTACGGCCACTCTACTCAAAACGGATCCTTCGATCACTGCGCTGTTGACCAGCGATCCTACAAATCCTCTGGAGAGGCCGTAGCCAGTAGCCAAGAAGCCAGGCATTTGAAAGACGCTGCGCCCAACTACGGTTCCCAGCAATTCTAACACGTTCCCTTCGCCCTTGACCCACCGAACTGCTGCTGCCTCGGAAGGTAGACCAGGTTGGGCTTTGGAGCTTTCACGGCTTAATTTTTCTTGATTCGCTTTTACGTAAGCCCAAATAGCGAAACGGCCGACTACAGAGTTTACGAGAGACCCCAAGAAAGCCGTCTTCAGATTAGCACCAAGCGCTAAGAATCCAGGGAGACTGTAAAAGGTATTCTCAAAAGTGTTCCAGACAATAGGACCGGCGCCAGTTCTGCCTTGCACCCATTCCAAAGTGGATGAGGAGGAGTCTAGATAAGTTGCGCCAACCTGTTGTGCCATAAGGAGTTCATCTATTTAGCGGCTGTAGCCATATTCTACTGAGTCTAAGAGGGAATGTCATTGGGTATTTCTTATATCTTTTTAGGGCATTGGGAAATACATGGCTTTCCATTCTTCGATGAGGGCGAGCCAACCATAGTAAGCTTGACCAACTAAACTCGGAAGAGGAGTGGGTTGTGTTTTCTGATGGTTATCCATAAATATGGCCACTGCTTCCGTTAGAAGCTCCTTTTCGTGTAGTAATCGTAGTTCCCGAAGATACTCGCGCAGCGTATTTATGGCTCTGGCATCGGGGAGTTGAGGGTTCAACGGCGTTGGGAGGATATCTCTTCGCTCCTGTAGTTGGTATCCAATTTGCAGGACAGATTGTAAAGCGGATACGTCCTCGCTCCCGAAAACATCACGATAATTCGGGCCGAGTAACTCTAACCAGTCGATTATGGCTTCCATCCAATCTAACTCAATTTCATTCCTAGGAAAGGGAGACAACCCGAAAGCAGGCGAGAGGGGAAGAAATGAAGACCCGGCGGCGTTGTCAATAATCTCCTCGGCATCAAATTCCCAATTTATATCCAGAACCCATTCATCAAATGGGGGCAACTCCTCATCAATATCCTCCTGCAATTTCCGGTATTCTATTTCAAGTGCCGCCTTTATTTCGGTGTCTAAGTCCTCTCCCACCTCGTCTAACAGTTCGGGAAGAATGAAGTCCGAAGAGATGTTGGGAACTGGTGGGCGGCTGAGGTGGGTATGCCCTGGATCAAAAATAGCTAAGTTTCCGTCCTCACGCCAACCGATATTGCTGCTATGGACATCGGCGAGAGGAGGATATCCCTCCGCCAACAATTCGCCGAGTCCGTCGGCTATAAAGGCTAGATTCGCAGTTTGGGCCATATCTTGAAGACTCATTCCGATGTTCCGGCGCAGTTGATCTCGTCCGCTGTCGTCCGAATCGGGAATGAACCACCATTTGTCTGCTAGATCGGAGTACGCCGCCAGTTTGTCTGAAATGGCGACACGGCCATAGAAGGGAGGGTCTGTGTCACTCCATGGAATGACCGCTTCCCGCACAATAACGTGAACTGGCCATAGCCGACCCCATACTTTTATTTCCGTTAACCGCTCAACACTGTAAAAATGTACAAACCCCGACAAGTCCCCTTTTTCTTGCAAATCCATGAGGAGTTTGACTACCGGTGCTTCGGTAGGATCCCGAGTGATCTTGATAACTTTGTTCGGGTCCTCCGTGGCCACTACACAACCGAAATGACCACACCCCAGAATTTCCTTTGGCGACAGACCTCCACTCAGCGCTTCGATGGCCGCTGGGTCACTTAGAATATCTTGGATCCATGAAGGTGATATTGAGGTCATTGTGCGCGGCAAAAAAGGGTTCCGTTAGTAAGTTATACAGGGTTATGCGAGAATTCCGAGCCGGGAAAGTTTCCTTGACAGGTTTTGACGGTGGAATAGGGTGTAATCGTGAAGTGCGAGACCGTTGATTCCAACATCTTGCGCATCGATAAAGAACTTACTGCAACGGGAGGTTGTTAAGGAAGATTCCTTGATAGAATGGGATAGCAGACTAAGACACAGCCGCGATCCTAAATGGACTACTATCAACTTCGACACCATCTATCAAGAGGGCACCGGCGTCGGTACGATACCGCTCGTGAGCCACATCCTAAGCCGCTGCCGGTTGAGCCGGAGCTAGCGCCTGTCGGTTGGCACACACCGCTTGCTCCCGGTAAAGAGTTGCCTCCCCAAGCGTTAGATGTTTTGCTACGCGAGGTTATATGGAGATTGGTTCCATATTGGGAATCCGCAGCTTGGCTAACGAACCCAGCGTGGAGAATTTGGATGGAGAGCGTCATTCGTTGTGTGGAAACACAGGACACCGATATCCACCTATGCCTCCAACGCGCTTTTATCCCTACTCTCGACGGAGTGTATTATGGAGACAGCCTGTTTTATGGCGTAGATGATCTCTATCACAATGCTTACCGGGCCCTTGATCAGTGTCGCTCTGACAATGATTGCATTGAAATTATTCTTCAAGAATTGGTGGCGTTGGAATGGCTATACGAGGTCTGGTACCACTTGGACCAACCCACCCCCCTCTCCAATATGATCGGTTCGGGAGCCCTGACGAGTGCGCGCATACAAGACATGGATAAACTTGATATTAGAAGCCAAGTCGTTCTTGCTTTTCTGCCGCAGATTTGGCGACACCAAGACTGGCACGTACCGATTGTGGACAAAAATGTGAGAGACGATAACGTTGACAGCAAGCTTATGGACTTTTACTCAAAGCCCCCGAGTCTCCCAAACGTTTGGGCGCACCTGTGGGCCGCGTTACCGGTACGTGATTTCTAGAAAGGTATTTTGAAAAAATCGTTGACGGTCACGGATATGTACTCCACAATTAAACCCGGATCGAAGACGAGTTGTTGAAAGGAAATAACAAATGCAAGCAAAGACAGAGGCCCCGCAGGCTAATCAGCTAGTTACGGAAATGGGAAAGGTTGCCAACATGGGAATCCGGGATAACACCGGAATGACTAATGGCGAAGTGGCCCATCAGGGAGACGTGTATATCGTCCGAGTTGCTACACATAACGACGTTTACGATATCCATGAGGATTTGTGGCCCCGTACCAAGAAGCGAGGAAACGCAACCCTGAACCGGCAGTTGGTAGCCGGCAACACAAAGGGCAGTCGTCATGTCGTAGAAGGCGAAAAGGTTCAGGTCTACACATCGCCAGAAGGTAGTTCCGCTTTGGAAGGCCCCACCATTGTGGCTGAGGGGGAATGGACGCTGACCCATCCAGAGCATGCTCACCACAAGTTTGGAGCCGGCACCTATGTAGCCATCTTCCAGCGCGACTTTACTCAACGAAGAGTAACCGCAGTTACCGACTGAGTCCCTAAACCCCACTTTTGCAATGTCTATTGATGCCGTTGTCGACAAATGGTTTAACATCGCAGTAAGTACTGAACCAGTCGATGTGGACCGAGTTTTATCTCTTCTTAGGGATGGCTATGAAAACATAGTTAAACCTAGCCACAAGAAATTTGAGGCAGTTCGTACTGCTGTTGAAGCAGGACGTGTGAAAACGCTTTGTATCGATGAGTGGCGCTGCTTGATTTATTCTAAGAGGGCATTTACTGCGGTTCCCACTGTCCAACTTTGCATCCCCAAAAATGACAAGGGCACCGACAAGCGCGTGGCCCACCGCAATCCTCGTAGGAGAGGGGAGTGGGTGCATTCTCTTTATCCTGTGGATGTCAAGGGGGTATGGAACAGCCAGGACCAGTTATGGGCCTTTATGAATGAAAAGTACGGCTTGGGTCCCGAGTGGGCTAGACAAATTTTCGGTTTGGGAGGGCGGCGCCAATGGGGACGAGGCGCCTCGTGCCAAAATCTCGACTTGGGATATCAAGCCGAAATAGCTACAGTTGTGGAAGAGGAATATCAAAGTGCATACAAGGACACTTCGGGCAGACGCCCAAACCGGAAAGCACCTAAGCCCCGACTTTCGGCGGCGACACGCGGTTGGTTAATTCGGCTTGGGGAGGCGTGTCCAGATATCTCTTACTGTTATGCCCTCGATTCTATCCTCCTTTTAGGTAGGCCGACTACACTCAAATACCAAGTCCATAACGGTACCTATGAACTCCATTGTGAAGATGGCCCCGCCGTCGAGTACAGCAATGGGCATCAAAAGTACTTCTATCAGGGAGTTGAAGTTCGACCTTCCTTAATTGAAAGCCCCGAAACCATCACAGTGGAGAGCATCGTTAGTACTCGCAATGCTGAAGAGCGACGCATTATGCGCCAAATCTATGGCGAAGGCCGCTACTTGCTCGATTCAGGCGCCACAATTCTCGATGTGGATACCCTTAATGTATCTAATGTTGATGTCTGTGAAGAACGTTCGGTTCCTCGTATGTTGGTCCGCGACAAAAAGAGAGACACATTTTTGGTAGGCACCGACGGGTCTACCGGGAGAGTTTATTACATGCCAGTTCCTCGGGGCGTTAAAACGTGTGCGGATGCCCATGCAGTTCTCGCCGGTTTTAATGAAGTAAGGATTGTCAGTCAATCATGAAAAACAAAACAGAATTTCGAAGTGATTGGGGGCGTGTGCCTTTCGCTAACGGACATATGATAGGGCAGCCTAGTTCAGCTTCCTATTTCAGGGAGGTGTCCCAGGGAATCACGGATATAAAAGAAACGGACCTTAGAATCCTTTGGAAGGACCCATATGAATTTGAGGCAACACTACAAATCGTGTCTATTAGTCCTCCAATTCTCCAATCCATGGAAGGGGGAACGCGCTACCAAACCAACCTCTCGGAGCTTCAGCGGCTCGTTGAATTAGTTGGGATAGCTCAGGGAGGGATGGTAACCGGGAAATGGACCCTAACAAAAAAAAGCAGATCTACACCGTGGTATCTATCTCTGAAGATGGAGGAAGAAGATGATGACGTGCGGTGGAGTTCCATAGCGGATTCTACTAAGCACAATAGAAAGCATTATGAAAGTGAGTTTGGTGTGGTCACATTTGTTGAAAAAGAGATGGCCCCGAACATGACACACCGCCGACTTTGTGATATGTTCGACGCTGGATTGGCAACGCGTCTTGCGCTAATGGGGGTGTGCGAAGAGGAAAGAAGCTCTAGGAAGATGACAAGCCGGCGGCGTTGGGGTTGGCGTCGCAGGGCCGAATACTATGCTGAGGAAGCTATTGAACTTAACCTGAGTTTGGAGATGTCTTCCCCCTTTGAGTTCGAGGACACTTTGAAGATACAGATAGGCAATCCTACAATCTTTGAATCGTTGACTGATGGATACAAATATTCAGGCCGACTTGCCGGCTTGTTGAAAGTTATAACTGAGAACGGAATTCCTAAAGGAGGCGCTATCACTGGACGGTGGCGCATCTCGCGGGATTCTTGGCAGACCTTGTGGTATTTGGAGTACCTTGGTTCAACGTAGTGGTTGTCACGAGAACACAGACACATCAACTTCAAAATCGGTGATTCCGTTCTCAGCCGCAATGCGCCGCCAATCCTCTCTGGCTTCTTCCTGAGTCTCGAATTTCGCAGTGGCGTCCAAGCGACCTTTTGAGGCCATCGCCTGACCAATTTCCGGGGCTGCGGGGATGTGTGCAAACCAAGCCCAAGCTCCTCGACTACGAGTCAGAACCACTCGATAGCACTTGTTCCGCTTTTCAAACTTGTCGTACTCCAACTTAAATTCGTACTCGGTTTCGTACGCTGCTTTAGCTCGTTCGGCGAGTTTGATGATGTCATATTCCTCAACTTCAAATTGGCGTAGCAGCCTCCATGTGACATTCTCGTCGCTGAATACACCTTCCTTGCTATCGATAGCTTTGATAGCCCCATCGATACTCGGTTGGTAAGTGATCAACGCCAACTTGCCAGACCCAAAACTTCCAATAGTCTCTATTCCGAATAGCAAGTCGGAAAGGCCGGGCCATCCTGGATAGTTGCGAACAAGATAAAAAGTGCCCGAGGCTCCAGCATGGACATGGAGGTGGCTATTGCTCGCCTTGAACTGGAGCTTATAGACGGTACGGATCTCTTCCGTGTTGCTAAGGTCAAGATCAAGGTCGTCGTCGCTTTCTGTCGCATCGCGGGGCTTCGATTTTGGTTTTGACGGTTTCTTGGATGTTACTTTCGACTTCTTCGGCCTCCCATACTCCAGGGCATCCGCTACAGACCATGACATGTTTGTTTCCGCGTCTCCGAAGGTTACGTCCTCCATCGGTGGCACATAGTGATTCAAGACCTTGGCAGCCTCTTTGAAATGCTCAACAGCCTCCTCCAAAGTAGGATAGTTGCCGCATTTTTCAGTACTATCCTGCATGTCCACAAAAACATCGAATGTGCCATCCACCTTGCGAACAATTAAGTGTCCCATTTATCAAACTCCTTTATTAGTCCTATCTACACGGGGGCACTCTTCAAGTGGCCCACGTGCCCCCGCCCGCAGACGGTACACTTTGTAGTGCGTCATCTTAGCACTGGATTCCTTGAAGATCATCACCTTGCCGGTGCCAGAGCAGCGTGGTCTCGGATCTCCGGCACGCGTGTAGACATCCGCTCCTACACACCTCAATCTTCCTCTCGGGTCAAAACCGCATTGGGAAATGCGCGTCGAATCTGACCTTCAGCATCGTGCAGCGCCGAAAGGGTAGGCGCAATAAGTTGTAAAGTTACAAATGTTACGTCCCCGCACTCGATCATTTCTTCACCTAGAACTATTTGCACGAGACCATCAGGATGTTCTTCCAAACTAAAGCCAATAGGCACAACATCTAATTGGTAGGTTTGGCTGATTGAAAAAGTGTGAGGGGCTGTAACGGAGCATCCAAATACGACCACTGAAAAAACGACGAGAAAAATAAAACGCATCAGGAAGTTCCTCCTAAGTTTTGGTTCTAAGCTTCCCTTTCCGAAGAAGCTTGCTCGACTAAATCTAGGTCATTTCTTCGGAGGCGTCAACTTTTTTCTTGTGACCTAGTATCGATTGCCCTACCATTTGCTATTAGCTTAGTTAGTTGGAAGGGAGAAAAATAATGGTACTCGGTCCTCTCATTGGTCTCTTGTGGCCTCACCCCACTGTTAGTAGCGAAATTGAGTCTCGAAACAGCACGCTTTGGACGCTGGGATGGTTCGCGTTGGCGGGGCCATTGCACTGATTCTATTATCTATCTTTGTTTTCCCTAGTAGCAATGGGGCTCTAGCTTTTGGTTTCGTTATTATTCTCAGCCTTCTCCCTCTCGGCGTTGCAACCTTTTTGGACCGTCGCAAATGGGTGAAGCTTGCAAAAGCCGGATACGAATACAGTCGGATTTCTCGACTGCAAAAGCTGTTCGATGCTGCGGAGGGGGAATGTCTCCTAGCAGCTTGGAAACGATATAAACGAGACAAGCAGGGAAAGCTTTCGGATTAGTGCTTGACCGTGCTCTCGGGCCACGCTAACCTCTCCCCCTGCGGCTCTCCTTATAGGAAAAGGCTAATGGAAGAACCATCGGGATGGGTTGTAGTTCGCCTTCACCGTTATCTAGGCTATGAAGAGCCTGATAGCCAGGACGATTGGGTCGTTGGCTTTGAAGAGGATGAAGAGGAAGGGGAGTATGACGATGACGAGTACGATGACGACTTTCAGTTTCATTGCGAGTGTGAAATACACTTCCTTTCCTCGTGGTCTAGGCTGACAACAATTAAGCGGCGCATCTGCGTCCATGTGTTAATGGGGATGGTTCTCCATGAATTACTACCTTTCCGCGCGAAGCAGTGTTCTTCTGAGGAGGAGGATTTTGCTTTGCCTTATCTTGCGGAGCTTCATAAGTTCCATGAGCTTTGCCGAGGACAGTGGACCTTACCAATGACGGCAAAACAGCGGAACAGCTTCGATACCTTGAACAATCGGGAACGCCTAAATGCGTTTGAGGGGAATATTTCACCTCGTGACAAGTTCTTTTGGCGCTGGACTTTTCGAGATGTGATTATGTCTTATTTGCCGGCTGTGGGCCCCGCCTGTGACTGTCGGAAGTATGAAGAAGAAACTTTTGCGAGGAGGGCATTACAAGTCCTATGCTACCTGACGGATCCTCGTCACCGCTCGGGAACTCCGGCTATTGACGATTATGACCAGTATTTTATTCGGGATCGGCCGGATGTAGAGGTTCTACGGGATCGGTTTTCTAAGTGTGCCCTCGATTGGTTCGAGGAATGCAAGAAGTCGCTGGCGTGGAGAACAGCCTTAGAGGGCGAATATGTGAAATGAGTAAGGGGCGTCAACGACACCCCTTCAAACTCCATGATGAGGCTTGCTCGTTTGGGCCGCCTGCCCTGATACGGGCTATACATCCCCCCACCGAAACGCTTTCGTTGACGAGCCTCGCGCTTGCTCTTGGATGGATTCGCGTTGTTAGTATGCCACGGATATTGAAGGGCGTCTACGGGCGCCCTTTTTCGACTATACTTGCATTATCACAGTCACAGTCACTCTTTTTATTTGACGCTCATGGCTCGCACACCCGGCTATTTTGTCTCTGATCCAATCAGGAAAGCTTTGAATGAGATTGGGCTGTGGCACGGCCGTGCTGAGATGCCGTCGAGTGAAGAAATAGAGGATGAACTTCATAATGATCCTGATCCTTACGACCGGTGGAACAACCCTTATCTCGCCTCATTTGGGGGACTTTACATAACAGCAAACAAAGGGTTAGCTAACTCCTATGCAGGCGAAAGCGCCCAAATCATCAATGATCATTATGGTCAAACGTGGGCCGAGCCACGACTGCATCAAATTACTTTACTGCCGGGTGTTGAAATGGCTATAGATGAAGATGAGTTTGGGTGGGCTGATATTGCTCTGGAGGCTGAGAATCATCCAGCCGTTTATGATTCAGTGGAGGAATATACTACGGGACCTTGGGATGCCGCCGCTATGATCACACACGTTCGCGCTCTAGCTTTGAACGGCAATTTGCATATAGCGATCCGTAAGTACATTGCCGAGATGGTTGAAAGGGTTAAACCTAAAGGATCCGACATATATGATTTTTATGACTGGACACCGGAGGACATGCAGGATGAAATGGATGAACTAACGCGGATATTCACCGAACCCCTCTTGGGGGAGTGGTATCAATTATACTTGACCGCCTCCGCCATGACGTTTTTGAACTTGAAAACGAGGCTCCCGCATCTCCGAATTCTTAACGACCAGTGGGTCGCTACTCCTCCAATGAGCGGAATTGGAGTTTATCCGAATCCGAAAGATTAGAACCAGGGTTTGGACTTGGCATGGATGGTAGCTAGGAGATCCGGATCGGGATGACCGTAATGAGTCTTCATCACAAAACCAGAGTCACTCATCACAAGCTCGAAAATGGAGATGATCTTGGCGGTTCGGCCCGAGTACCCCACGTCACGCATAACACGTAAGTGACGCTCACCACCTACGGCAGCAGCGAGTATCCTGGTTAGCTTATCTCTCAAGCCTCGTATAGTCATATTGCCTAGCTCGACACCCCAGATATCCTTGGGCGATGATGGGTTAGCCATCTCATCGAGAATGATGTCAACAATCTGTGTGGCTATCTCTTGAACCCTAATAGCCAGCTTCGGGTGCGGCTCCTCGACCATACCCAATAACCATTCCGTATAATGCTCAATCCCTTCCTCGCGTCCTAATCGGCCTAGTTTACGGCCAATTCTTGGTATAGTGTCCTCATCCAGGAAAGCCGTCCGAATATCAATCTCAGCTACAACTAGAAGAGCGCGAGCGCCCACCCATTGGTCGCCTCCATTGGACATCTCCAAGGCGTAGCGCCAAGACTTTGTAAAATATATCCCTCCATAGGAGGCTTCTTCGGCTTGATATCTAGTTTCTATCCCTGCGAGGAGTCCATTTTGAAGAATGCTGGGCAAAGCGCTGATAGGTGCTCCATGATAATAAGTTGACAGCGACGACACGGCCGGCCCGCTTACGTTCCCACGATAACGATACGGCGGTTCGGATAAACTCTCGAAGCTGTCGTGGTACTCTTCGGGAGTGCCACGCGCAGTAGCGACGACATCCAACATCTCAGGAGGGATTGGCTGCGAATAGGCGAACGTGCCACCATAATGAAGAGACTCTTGAGGCGTCTTGCCAAAGTCTTCATCTGCGACGATAAAGTTAGGGTTCAGTCCTTGAGCGCGAATTATGACCCAAGCCTTTTTGTCGTCCAATCTATCACCGCCTGCCCATTCTGCCAACGCCGGATCAACAACGAAATATACAGCCTGCGCCCCCGGCTCGCCCCAAAGAGCACCGGTTCTCATATCCTGTGCTAGGTCAAACCTGAAGCCTTCTTGAAGAATAGCGGGAAGTCGATCCAAATAGGTGATGTGATACCCAGTAGTGGGAAGTGGAGCATCTAATGGATTGTAGAATCGCCGCTTCGCCATTGATCTCCCTCTTACCTTCCAAGCTTTTTTCTATCATACTGCACGAAGGTGATAAAAAAGAAAACGGCTCAATGGTTCCATATCTAATCACAACAGCTTTTGGCGACCACGCGCGACCCGTTGGCGCTTTTATGATTCCAATGCCACCAGAAGAGTGGGCAAAGCTGAATGACTGGGCCGATACTCGCCTCTTTTTGAACCGGTTATATCCAGCGACTCAAGAAATAAACAGCCTAGTCTTTAACCAACGTTTAACGCATGTAATGCCCCTAACGCCGGAGGGATCCCCCTATGCCGGTCCGAGCGAACTGATCCAACAAGGAATTTTTGAACTGGACGGCACTACTCCCTTTCTTTTTGAAGCAGAAGATGAAGAAGAGACCGGTTGGCAAGATGGAATTACCGCAGGCGTGCTAGTCGGGGGTGAAGGTCCACGATACCTTGCAGACAGAGAGGAGCAGGGTGTTTGTGCTGTCAGCACTCACCGATATGATGCCTATTTTCGATTCGAAGTCGATGGTATTACTAGTTGCACTTACTATACAAACGACATCTTTTTGAATCACCTCACTGACATCTTTGGGGAACCACTACCACCTAGAAAATTTGAACATTGGTCATGAAGTTTTGCTTGAACCGAATTACAGGGGACTGTTATTCTGGCTTCACAAGAAATTCGTACTCGTTGGAGAAAAAGATGCCTTTTGAAAACATATCTTATATCGAATCCCTCCGCGCGATGTCGCGCCAACTTAAGGAAGTGTCGGAAAAGTTAATGGGAGAAGCGGACGAGGCAGAGAGCAAGGAACTGGAGAAGCTCCTCCACTTGGATAGTTTCCCTTCCGAGTTTTCTTGGAAGGTGAATGATACACAATCTTGGGGTGAAGGAAATTGGATTCTGGAAGCAACTCCGCTCACCGATACCGGTCGCAAAATTTTGAGGTTTTACCTGAACGTTGCAGTGGACCAAAGGCGTGCTCTGATGCTGAATCTCAGGGAACAGTACAAGCTACTAGTATGCATCGGAACCGGCGCCAAAAGCTTTGTGCTCAGCATAGCGAGTAAGGACGTGGTGGCGTTCCTACAACGACAAGGCGTTACATTTTCTAGGAGGGTCTGAGATGACAACTGAACAGCCCCCACTCAAAGATGCCTACTACGCTTGGTACCGACCCACGGATGAGTATCTTGCCAAAGGAACGGGCTGGACGAAGGATGTCTCCAAGGCGTTTCCCTGTTATACCAAAGCGTTTGCATGGAGTTGTCTAAGAAGCGCATGCTTGACAAGTGATCGGAACATTAATGATTGTTGTGTCAGCCTCGGCCTCGATCTAATTGATGAGGACTAAGTTCATTTAGTGGGAATATTCAAAGGAGACTAACATGTTCTTCACGCCTATCTTTACAGCAATACTTGGTACCTACGTTGTCATTCTCCCTTTCTTCATCGGTTGCATCCTCAGCCGGTTTAGGAGAGTGAAGGATTTCTGATATTCTTTATACATACGGATCCCAATTCCACTGTATAAATGCGAAACCGACACGTTGGTATTAATTGGCCAGTCGTTCCGACGGGAATGTGGGGGCCCGAGGCTGACCTTTCAGGACAATGGAGCGTAGCCTACCGTGTAGGGGGCGCATCGGTCCAGGACGAACTCTACGACGGTGACCATCCCTTCGATACCTGGTCATTCCAAACATTTGAGGAAGCACGAACATTTGAGGAAGGCATGGAAGGTGCTGTGGATAATTTCGGCCTTCCCGCCGACGAAATAGACGACATCCATAGGTCTGATTTTCTATCTGAAGCCGAGTTCCAGGCATTCATTGACGGAATGGATGTCGGTGACGGATGGAGTGATTCCCAGAGTGTGCTTGTTGATCCGGTGACCAATTTTTTGTTGGTTTTGGAACGGCAGGATATCAACCGCATCCTCCACCGCTTACTAGGGCGCCGAATAGTCGATGCGGCCCCCGTGGGACCCATAACTTTTGCGGACATGGAGCAGCTTGTGGGAGCAGTCAATCAAGCAAAAGCCCTGTACGCTCGCTTCTTGTGGAACGCCAGCGCAGAAGAGTCTTATATAATGGCTAACGAGTCCCAGTTCATCGCCCAAATGCTCGCATATGTTCAAGCGTTGGCTTCGGGTTTGCGTTTAGAGGATTAGATCCAATCCCAACTTCTTTTGATCTTCTTGCATCAGTGCAAAATAGGCCGGGTTGATTATTTTCTCAACCATCATTTTGACTCTTCGCTTCAATTTACACACACAGATGAATGAGTGGTCTTCTGGTGGAGGAATTATCCACCTTTCAGCGGTTTCGGGAGCATCGAACACCAAGTCTACACTGGGCATTACCGTAACATGAGGAGCCACCGACATGTAAACGAACGGCAAAAAGTTATGATGAACGGCAGACATTCGGCAGTTGGTTAGTTTGCGGCAGACTGGAATACGAGGAATTGTATAGTCCTCGAACTCATCAGCAGCAACAAAATCAAAAGCATCCACAGGCACTCTAGGAGTCAATGTATACAAATCGCCATGATAGCGTGGCTCTAAACGATATAGCCATGCAGGCTGAGTGTTAAGAAACATCTCCTTTGGATCAAAATGGCGCGACCTCCGGGTCCGGCGTATAGCTTCTTCGCGATCCTCACCAAATAGTTCAATTCCGACTTCGGGGGTTAGGGTTCTGATTTGGGGGTCAAACACATAAATATTATCGATGTAAATACGTGGCGCCAAGTAAGGAAAAGGGTTGCCGTATAGCTCGTGTAAGTTCTCCAGGTGCTTTAAAAATCCCTCACAGCCCTTTTCAATTTCAATTTCAAAGTCAGCGTCGTCTGGTTCTTTCATAGCAACGACCCCGTAGTTTTCATATCTCTTCTCTCCGGCTCGACGTGCGCCTTCTAGGGAAGCGTAAAATCCCTCGGTTGGAATGAAATCGCTTTCCGCTGCTTCAGCAAGAGCCGCAAAGTCGGTAATAGAATAGAAATATTGCCAATCTAATGGATGCATCATTCACTCCAACTCAGTGTAGTTAATATCCCTAACTGCGTATGTACACATGCATCGGCTCCACCAATGCGCGTAGAATTGGCTCACGCCTTCATCAAGTCCATCCTGATCTTCGGGGTCCAACATTTCTGCATATTGGTAGGCTAGGCCCACGATTGCGTGGCTAAATTCCTCGATGGCCGTAGCCCGGAATTCCTCGGCTTCTTCTGGATCATATAAAACGCCACGGGGAGCCATCCCCTCCGCCAACTCCGCGAGGTGCGCTCCAACAGATAGGTACGAAAGAGATGTCGAAGCGTGTCCCTGCTGTGGTGGACGCATTTTACTATCGAGTACACTATTTACTAGGGTCAACTCAGGCACATTACCGTGCAGGGCCACGTTGATAAGATCGTATATCTGGGGTATAACGCCGTGTTGAACCAACTCAAAACTCACTTCATGCGCAATCAAAAAAGCTTTGGCAGTGCAGGCCAGCGGAATTCGGATTCCTAGAGGAAAGAGATAGCCATATATCTCTTGCAGATTCCCAGGTGGCTTTGACCACGCTGGTATATCCTCTGGCGCGCAATGAGGAGTTAACACCTCCTCAAAGCCCCATGGTGCAATCGCCTTGGAACCCGGAGCTTTCAACTGTTCCAACAATCTGTCGTACTCGTATGAAGGATTCATAGACTAGGTTGTTCAACGTTCGACATACTTCCATTGTGAGATATTGTCTTTGCGGGTACAAGACGCAAGAAAAAAGGTTGAGCCGAAGTGGAATATGTGGTTTAAAGAAGGGGAGCTAACTTAGAGGATATTGAAATGTTCCATCCCATCAACCACCACCTCGGCAACTACGATCTTAACTTCCAGCAGTTGGGTTATCCTATCCATCAACCAGGCTTCCACCCGCGCTACCAACCTGACTCCCAACGTTTAAGCGGCTTACGTTTAGGCGGCTTGAACCCCCTTCTTCCCTATCATCACTGGAACCGTCCTGTACCATACTTTCCCTACCCTTCTTCTCCGACGCCGCCGATCCGCGTGTCTTATAACCCGGCTCCGAAACAGGAGATACCAGAACCCGTAGAAGAAAAAGGTATGGACGTCGCAGGGGTAAAAAAGACGCAGCACGTAATTGCCCAACTCCGTGAAGCTGCCGACGAAATGGAAAAAGAACTAACCGAGAACTCGGAAGTAGAAATACCCGACAATTTTCTTGAAGGCTTCACTTGGGAAGTGGAACTCCACAGCGGTTATAGCGATTATTGGGATATCAGAGGAATACCAGCGACCGAAGAAGCCAAAATGCTTATGGGTATTTGGGATTTGCTTCTCTACTCGGGTAGCTCTAAAGAGTCTCAATGGGAGAGAAGGATGGCCGAGATTGCCGATTCTAAACTCAAAGTTGGAGGTGGTAGCCTTTATTGGGAATACCTGTCATTAGCAAAAGCCGCAAAGCTGATAATGAAGCATCGCAACCTAGAATTCAAAAATACTGAAGCCTTGCTTAGCCCTCTAGACGAACAGATCAAACAGCTTGAAGAGTTCAAAGGGATCAGAGATTCTATTATTACTTTGCTCTAGTCCAAATTTAGGAGACCACTGATGAAAAACAACCGAATTCATTTGCGAACTACCGTTCACGAGGGTCGCGAAGATTGCGATTATTACATCGAAACAAGATCGGATATCTCAGATCGCTTGTTTTTGGTAGAGGAATTCGTTGGTCGCACCGACAAGCTGAAAGCCTGCGAAACTCCTATTTACTATGCAGATATGGCAGAGATAACGAGGCTGGCATACGCCCACAAGAAAAATGCTAAGGAGAGGCGAGTTTATCTACGAACCGAGGATGTTTCCAACGAGGTCGATTGGTGCCCTGATTATACCACTGAACACAATTACTTCATCGAAACGAGCCTAGAGTTCCCTGACCGTTTGATATTGATCGATAAATATCATTTCCCTTTGCAGTCGGCAGTTCAACCAATACGAATTACGGACCAGAAACCTATTTTTGTTGAAGACTTACCAATGCTATTGGCAGCCTCGGTTTTTCAACCGCTATCGGCGACACCGCAACGAACCCCCATAGGAGATCTGATGATAGACGTGGAGTCTGGCGTCCCTCAACACATCATCGACAAGACGATACTGCTGATGGACTACATCGACCGGAGAAAGGGGGGTAAAGGAATTCTGCCGACACAGACCGACGAAGAGGCGGAAGCGGAAGAAAAAACGGCCACCGAGAAAGCCGAAGAAGACTTACAGCATAGGTTCGGGTTCTGTACTTACGGCTCTCTTGAGCGTCAGCGGGAAATCGTCAGCGCAATGCGCGAAGTCGTAAAGTGCTGGATAGACGAGGCTCTAAAGAAGCAGCGTAGGGAGCAGCTTATAGCGAACCATCCCTTAACAATACGATCATTCTCGAAGCCATGAAATTGTTGGGTACGCTGATTTCTCCTTGACATAGCCTCGCAATTTGCTACAGTCTTCCCTGTTTGGAGCCAGGTTCTACTTTTCTAGTTTAGGACTGCCATGGAAACTGCACAAAAACAAGTGGACTGGGGTGGCTGGGTGCGCGACAAAGAGGGCAACCCAATTCGTCGGTGGTTTACTACTATTGGAGATGGTGGAGACCTTCGGGTTTGGCCCCCCAAGCTTGAGAACCTTCATGCGCTTGAAAAGAAGCGTTGGAAGGGGTTGTCGAAGCTAACAGAGTGGGATGAAACTCAAGGAGAACCAATGCGGGATCGGCTCAACGCTTTGACCGGGCCATTGGTTGGCGATTGTCCAGATGACCGTCCCAGCAAGCTTATCCTAATGCGGGGTAACTACACCAATCCCACGTCGCCCGGTCGTTGGAATTGGTATCGTGAAGAGGATCACGGACCGCTGACGGAGTACGGGGACGGCCAAGAATTGGTGAACGAGTGGTGGTATGTAATACAGCGTGAGCGTACCATGCGCAGAATGTACACCGCTTACCACACAGCATTTACCGAGGTTCTGTATCGCCGGTACATGAAACTTCTCTACACACCGAACGGCCGTCCGAAATGGAGAGCGATTCGTATGACGATCAATGGGCGCGAATATATCTTCAAGGCGGAGCAAGGAGGTGGTGGTGGTACTCATTGGATAGAGTTTGTTGTTACGCCCGAAGATACCGATGTGCTAGCTATCCCGGATGAGGAAGCCTAGGTGGAAGAAGTCGAGATCACCAACTGGATTGAAACTCTCGCTAAAGCGGACGGGTTGGCAGCGAGAGAGGTTCTTTCCCGCCTTAACGATCTGATGTATTCAGACCAGCTAGACGAGATTGACAGGATCGCACAAACTTTCTCAAGTAAAGAATTGCCAACCCGACTTCAATTGGCTTTTCTAACTGGCACGTTGCCTGTAAGAAGCAAACTAAAATATCGGCGGCTTGTTTTGGTTACAACCATCCGGCTCCTATGTCAGCAATATCCGGATGCGGAGGTTGCACAGATTCTTCGGGGGCTTCAATAAGGACAATGAATAAATGAATAAAGAAATAACCTGCGATATTGCTGCTCTTCGCGAGGAAATGAAGGAGCTTGATAACCAACGTCGTGCTATCTGGGCCCGACACCACGACATTGAACAACAAGTTCATAAATGGCTTGTGCAGCGCCTGATCGACACCCAAGCGCTCTCTAAACTGTCTTGGGATCTCCGCTTGAGTGCTAATATGTATCCCAAAGAGATGGACGATATATTTCTCGGAGCCGATGGCGACACCGAAGACGGAAAGGAACTCCGAGATTTTCTTAATGTCCTCACTCTCGAATTTAGTTCCACTCTAGAAATCTGGAGAGACGAAGAACTTGGGATAGCTACCGCTGAACTTCAACTGGACCATGACGGAGATTTTTACCTCACATTCGGTACCAACAAAACGATGTGGAAATTTATGAGAGAATTTAATCTCTCCGTGAGTACCACCGAATTAACTACCCTCGCTGATAGATGGAAGAACCGCCGCGAAGAGGCCGAGAATGCACTGAATATCCTCCGAAACATTGAGGGAGAGCTTCAATGAAGTATTTTGGAACTGACGGTATCCGAGGTCGAGCCGGCGATGGGATGCTTTCCCCAGAAAATGTCCAGCGGCTGGGCGTGGCGCTTGGAGGAGCGCTCGCTGAGTTCAAAGTCCATTACTTCGATTCGCCTGTGATATTGGGACGAGACACACGAGCCAGCGGTCCAGCTATTGCACAACAACTCACAACCGGGTTACGCAGCACAGGACTACGCGTGGTTGACGTGGGAGTCGTTCCTACTCCGGCGGTAGCATTCCTCGCTCGTCGGGACCGCTCCGCGTGTGGTGTCGTAATTTCGGCGTCTCACAATCCGGCGCATGACAATGGTATTAAGCTATTCGGTCCCGACGGCTACAAAGTCACACCAGAATTTGAGCAATGCATAGAAGACCGATTCGATGCGTTGTCAGAGTTGCCGGCGTTCGACGGTCCAGACGATATGGAATCCGGTCGGGACCGTATAGGCGCTTGGATCAATGACTTAGTGGCGCGTGGCGGAGGCGATGGTGTTTTATCTGGTCTTTCGTGCATGCTCGATTGCGCCAATGGAGCAGCCAGCGAAATCGCACCCATAGTCTTCCGTCGGTTGGGGGCCAAAGTGGAAACGCATTTCGCTCACTCTAACGGTACCAATATCAATGATGGATGCGGGGCGGTGGTCCCGGAGATATTGGCGGCCAAGGTTCGCGACTCTGATGCCCTGCTCGGTTTTATCTTTGATGGTGATGCGGACCGGATGATGGCCGTTGATGAGAATGGCAATGTGTGTGATGGAGACTGCACGTTAGCCATTCTCGCACGTCGGCTGCACGCTACGAATCGGCTATACGGCAATACCGTTGTTGGTACCATAATGTCAAACCTCGGGCTGGAACTTAGCCTACGCGAGGTGGGCATCAACTTGGAGCGAACGAAGGTCGGGGACAAGCACGTCAGCGTTCGCATGCGCGAGAACGGTTTTGTTCTTGGTGGTGAGCCGTCGGGTCATATTCTCTACTACGTCCGGCACAACGATCATCCACCCCGACCACCCCTAACTACCGGCGATGGCATACTTGCCGCCATACTTCTCGCTCGCGCCCTTCGTGATTCTGGTGAACCCCTGTCGAAGCTGTCCGAGTGCCTCACACCAGTGCCACAAATCTCTATTAATGTGGCTGTACAAGAAAAGCCGGAACTGATGTCGATTGATGAGGTTCGTACCGCCGTTGAGACAGCCGAAGCCGAACTAGGAGACCAAGGACGCATTGTGTTGCGGTATTCGGGCACTGAGCCGCTCGCTAGGGTGATGATCGAAGGTCAGGACCTAACGCGCATCGAAGGGCTCGCCAACAACATTGCGGAGAAGATCCGCCGAGTGACGAGATGACCGAAACTTCTGTTTGACGAAACCAAAAGAAAGTGCCAGTATAGGCCAAATCTAAAAACACGGAGTTGTTATGTTTGTTGATGAATGGGCCAAGTTGGATGAATCCATTCTGTGCCGCGCCGTTATATCATTCCTCCTTCGTTCCTATGAGTACAAGCGAAAACTGGTTTATCTTCTAGAAGACCTGAAGAGGCTTGCCCCAACGGAATGGATTACTAAGATGTTGCCTACACAACTAGCCGATATCTTGGTTAAGGGCGGGGAAATTGAAATAGACGGTGAATATGCTGGCTTGCGGGTACCTCCTATCGATTCACTCGTCTCGGTTCACATCGCGTCAGTGCTTCTTGGGTGCGAAGCTACTGGTCACGCCGTCGATTTAGCATTGGCCCGAGTGGAAATATTGCGGAAAGAACTCAACGCCAAGGAAGATGAAGATGTGTTAGCGGTATGGGATCGTATACAGAAAGAGAAGAGCGGGTAAAGGAGAAATTGCATGGGATTTGGCAAAGGTTCTATCATCGCCAATGATATTTGGCACAACATTCGACATATGATACCCGAACCGCAACGCAAAGTAGCGGCGAAGGCTATCATCGATGCGCTGGAGCAGTGGGACTGGGACACACAGCTAGAAAGCCACTTGCTATTGCATGATGCTGGTGTTCTGTGGGATCAGTATGAGCGAGAAGGCTACTTTGCAGACACAGAGGACGAGGCTGCACTACGCGCCGATGCACTCGCAGAAGTGGAAGCGGAGAAAGCTAAGCTGCTAGTAAGTTAAGGCCTCGATAACCTCGTATTCTTTTCCTAACGCATCCAGAGCTATTAGTACTTCCGCGAGACACTCTTCCCGTGCTCCTCCAACAACTGCAATTGGTTCGGGTAGCCGTCGCAATTCTCTCATCAGGTCGGGAATCCCCAAGACCTCCGTATCGCTTTCAATGAAGATAACCAACGCTTCATCCCATTCGTCGGGGGTGTTCTGTGCTATCCAAGCGCGCAAGTCTTCATAATCAATATCTCTGGTGTCATTGATTCCCCGCTGGTACATCCAGCGAACCAACGGCACCAAGGCATCATGGGCAAAGCCCGAATCCATACAAGATCGGAAGAAGCCGTAGCCTTTGTCATAGAAATCCGCCTCGGCCAGCGCTCCGCCGCCCATCTCCTCATAATCCGCCTCGGCCAGCACTGCGTCGCCCATCTCCTCAGACCAATACCAATTCCGTAACTCTTGCTCGGTAGAGAATGGCTCTCCAAAACTGTCGTAGCCGTTGTATAAAACTAGCACCTCTTCGCATGTCGGTGAGTTCGCGCATGCTGCTGCTACCTTAACTATATCCTCAACTAAGTTGGCTGGTATAGAGTCCGCATACTCAGGCTGGACATCAACTATTAATACAGATCGATGTGGGTCATAGGTTTGATTGCACCAACGGTTAATATTGGTATTGTAGCCGGAAAGGACTTAAGGGAAATACATGGGCGTATTCATTCGATACCTCCCATCTGAATACGCCAGCGGAACGCTCAACCGACGAGCCATCAGCTTTTGGCTTGGTCGCAGCCGAATGAGATATTTCGATGTTGCAAAGCGGTTAGCAATGAAAGGATGCCCCAGAGCCAAGTCATTCCTGGATGTGGGAGGAGGCTCCTGTCGCTTCCTAGACAAGTTCAAAGGTAAGCGAGTTGTGGCGGACATCGATCCGCGAGGGAATATTTATCCCAACACCAGTCGCGTGGGATACCGTGTGACAAACGGAAGCCTCAAAAGGTTCAAAAATAATTCCTTCGACGTGGTGTTCTGTTTACAAGTTATTGAGCACGGAAAAATTGATCCTGCGGAACTGTTCCGGGTCGCTCGACTAGGAGTTGTAATTTCTTATCCTCACATGTGGGGAAGCGGAAGTAGACACCACAGAAGACTCAACAAAAAGTGGCTTATCAAAAAGGTGGGACGCAAACCAAACAGTTTCCAAGTAGTGAAGGATGGGAAAAATCGCGGAGTTGCATTCTTCAAGGCTCGCCGAGGATAACGCTATGCTGTCACAACCCCTCCCACCAGAAGCTTTTGAGTTACTACGCCTGATAGCTGAGGAACCACCTCCGGTCAGGGAGTACTTGTCACACCCTCTCCTACACCCCTTGTCCACTTTACAACTCGTTAGAGTAGGATACGCGGAGGCTTTTCCTACTGAGTTGGGAACACTCTATCCACGTCTTTTCCCAACAGTGGAGGGCAAACCCTACCTGCACCTTTTAGAACACATCCCCGCAGGATTCCCCCTTGTTAAGTTTTTGGGGAAAGGCGCCTATGGAACTGCCTTCTTATTGAGCGATGGGCAGGTACTCAAGATAACTACTGCACTAAGCGAATTAGAGTGCGTGCTCCAGATTTATGAGCGAAAGACATCTTTTAGATGTTACCGGCTTAGTTTTCGGAGATCTGAGTTTGCACAACCTTGGTGTCCGAGAAGGCGATCCCCACACCTTAGTTGTTCGAGATGTTGATTGCGGCAAGCTTTTAGAAGGAGAAACTTTCCATCCTTAGTCGTTTTCTTCTTCGTCCTGCAACCAACGATCTTTCGCCCAATCCTTGGCGATGCCCCATGCATCTTTCAGCGAATCCTTGCCCGCTTCGGTAGCTTTGACTTTGAGTTGATCTACCGCTTTGGAAATGACGTCGGAACCGTTCTCCTGCCACCATTCTTGCGCCGCTTCCTTCATGGTAGTTTTGAGGTCACCAAAAGCAACAAATCCGATGACTATCGTTAGTACATAAAAAACGACCGCCGCCACGAGGGCCACTATCATTCTCTGCTTGGCCCACTTGCGTATGTTCTGATCTTCGGGATGGAGAACCCCCCATAAGCCAACAAAAATCATTGCGGCAACAAGAATAAGAGTTCCTCCAGCCAAAGCAAAAAAGGTTATCATCGGTATTCTCCCGTAGAACCTACCCCCAGCCCGCAAGCAGACTGAGGGTTATAGGTTCGGTGGTGGTGGATGTCAAACAATATCTACCATTCCGGCCCGAACGCCTGCTCGATTGCCTCTCTAATTGCTTCGGCTGCGTCCTCGATTTCGCGGAAAAACGTATGGTTTTCCCCTCCGGCTTTGACGATGTAGCCGTTTCCGATTCTCTGGACGCGCAACTGAACCTGATCATCGCGAACGCGCAGCGGGTTTGTGAGTTGGTCTTTTTTCTTGTCATCGGTGGTAGGCACTGGCATAACAGCCTCCGTAAGTCGGGTTCTGGTTCAGGTGGGAAACACCGTGTGTCCCTTCACTATGTAAGGCGGTCGGAGAGGCCACAACGGAAGCGAAATCTTCCCAAGGAGTTTGAAATGGTGGTGATCTCACCTATTGTTGCTGGATTCGGACTAGCTGCTCTGGTTTGCGTAGCTATTACAGCCCTTTTCAAAATCATCCTGTTCGTCACTGGTAAGGAATCTCACTTCCGCTTCGCCGCCTATATCCTCATGGGATTGTCCGTCTGCTTCTTAGGGGGGTTTGCGGTGGTGGGCTACATAGAGGCCGGTCTCTCCCTTCACCTAGTAATAATGGTACTTGGACTCGCCGGGTTGCACGGGCTTGCTCTGGATGTCTTGGATCTGACCTAAAGATGGTTAAGAGGCCCTATCCATAAAATCCTTCGCGAGAACCGATCTTCAAAATCGTCACAACCCTGACCGCATCGTCTATTTCAAAAAGTACTCGGTAGCGAAGGCCTAGTCGCAACTTAAAATTAGGCCCATCTGGACTGCTGTAAGTGTCACGGCCGTCGTTATTGTATGGATTTTCCTGAAGCTTAGGGATGGTATCTGTCCATTTCTTTTGGATGTTCAGGGGAAGCTTTCTTAAGGCCTTGTTGGCTTGCCGCGTTAGGACAACGGTATAGGGGACCGATGGACCTTCGGGCGGAGCTACTCTGGGCGTGCGGATCTTCCTCGTCCTCCGGCGACCTTTTCCCGATACAGTGCCCTCATCCTCCTGCGCGTCTTCCCAATCTTCTATTCGTGCCATAACAATATCGTCTAATTGATAGCCCGTTGGGGATTCGACAACAGCCGGAAGAAATACAGACATGTAATCTATGACAGCAAGGCCATGTTGAGGAGCAGCAGCGTTGTAAACCTCGATAATCTCCTCAACGGCAACCTCAAACTCTTCTTCATCCAAATATTCCTCGTTCAGTAAAAGCCCCTCCACTCGATCCAAGATGAGATCCAAATAGGAATAGGCTTCGGTATCAGGATAAGAATTTAACTCCTTCGCCATAAGCAGCACAACCAATAGAGCCCATTCTAAGACAGGCTCCCAATAGTAATCTCGGTAGGTAAATGAATAAACTAAGTACATCAACTCCCCTTTGAAAAACGCCGCTGGCTTGTAGTATAACCCCGATGCCCCAAGCGGTTAGGGGTCGCTGTGCCAAATTTTTCGGGTCTTTTTCTCTTGTAGATTAGCAGTCTAGTGCTAGACTTTGCTTCTAATCCTACACTGCCCATACTGATATAGAGCGTCATGAAAAGGAAACCATTCGTTGAACGACTTAAGGGGGCACTCGTTGAACTCTTAGAAAGAATGAAACGAAAAAAGGCCACTCCCGTGCAAACCAGCCCCGCGAAAACAAAAGAAATAGACAACGAGAAAATTCCCGCCAACCTTCTAGACGAATTTGAATGGGAGATTTGCCCTCGGGTTGATGCTGCCACGGGGAGGCGCTACTGGGAACTCATCGGCACCACGAAAAGCGAGATTGGTCAGTCCTTCATTACCCGCTGGTGGAAATGGACCGGACATCCTTGTTCAGACGTTGAGTGGTACCAACAGAAGGAAGTAGTCAATCACCCCCTCCATAAAGGAAGGGGCTTGAACCGTGAGGATCAAGAGCAATTGGTTGATTAGGGGGCGAAAATGCAGAAGTTAGATGAGAGAAATACATGCACACCCAGGGATGCTTCACTAGTCTCTGGCAACTGTGATCTGCAATTAAACAGAGAGGAAACTCTCAGTGTTGCAGGTTTGAAAACCTCTTCTAACAACCCCGAAGTGAATCTACTCCAGCATGCAGGAGGGCTTACAGCCGCTGTGTATGTAATCTCTGTTGATGGGAAACCGTTGATGCCGTGCAAACCGGCGAAGGCTAGAAAACTACTGAAGAAAGGAAGAGCAACAGTATATAAAATGCGTCCATTTTCGATCAAACTGGAGTTTGA
>SDBV01002260.1_pt1 | contig 28813 bp, 23 predicted proteins | sample 2277081 | NCBI WGS metagenome assembly SDBV01 (sample SAMN10402039, study PRJNA504765) | marine sediment metagenome | isolation source: marine sediment core GS10_PC15, 223 cmbsf | place: Arctic Ocean: Southern Knipovich Ridge | collected 2010
GCCTCCCGTATGGCAGCCAGAGAGGGAAGGTTGTGAAGCGGGGCCAGATTGCTGACCTCATCGATAGCCTCCAGTACCTGGCTGTCAATAAGGGTTGGCTCGGCAAACCTCTCCCCACCATGCACCACCCGGTGCCCAACCGCATTGAGACCACCGATTTCGTAGACATTGGCCGATTCCAGCCAGGCGAGCACCAGGCGGGTGGCTTCACTGTGGTCAGCTACTTCTCGCACTTCTCGGAGGCTCTTTCCTTGCTCGGTGTCGAACTCAGCACTTCCGTGCCGGCCAATCTTATCCACGATGCCCCAGGCGAGCCGCCGTTCTCGGCGGGATGGCGATGAGGTGTCTTCCCCCATCTCCATTAGCTCAAATTTCAATGTTGAGCTACCACAGTTAATAACGAGGACTTTCATCAAAGCGCGTCTCAGTATCGTCTGTCTTTATCACGACTCGGCAGATTTGAGCAGGTCGAGGTCTAAGCCTCCAGAACCCGTGCTCCCGTCTCATTTAGTCCGGTAATATTTACCTTGCCCTTTATGCCAGCTTGCTTACCCTCAGCCAGCATTGCCCTGCCGACAGCATCAAACTCGCCCCGGACTAAAGCCATTATAGTTGAACCACTGCCAGAAAGAAATACTCCATCTGCCCCGGCGGATAGGGCAGCCGCAAATATATCACCCATTGTCGGAAACAGAGCCTGCCTCTGCGGCTGATGCAGCCTGTCCTGAGTGGCCACCTTGAGACTGTCAGCCCGCCCGGTAATAAGGGCGCTGGTCAGCAGAGCCACCCGGCCTATGTTATAAACAGCGTCCTCACGGGCAATCTGGCGGGGGAGCACCGCTCGCGCTTCCTTTGTACTCATCTCAAAATCAGGGATAAACAGCACAAACTTCCAGTTCCGTTGCACCGGTATCCTCTCAAGTACCAGCCGGGCGTCATCCCTAACTACCACCTGACAGCCACCAAACAGGGCGGGGGCTAGATTGTCAGGGTGTCCCTCTATCTCAGTACCGAGTTGCAGCAGATCCTCCCTGGACATCACATCGCCTATGAGTGAATTAGCCGCCACCAAGCCGGCAACTATTGCCGCCGTGCTGCTGCCAAGGCCCCGGGCCATGGGTACCTCATTGTAGCAATTAATCTCCAGAGCCGGTACCGGCTGACCCGCCCTGACAAACAACCTGGCTATGCCTTCGCACACCAAATTGTCTTTACCACTGGAGAGGGCTCCCTTTCCCTCCCCGCTAGTAGCAATACTAAAGCGGTGGCCCCTGGTAATAGTCACGGTGTTATAAATGTTAAGCGCCATCCCCAGACAATCAAAGCCTGGACCGAGATTTGCGGCGGTAGCCGGGACTCTTACCGTAACCGTATTTTTCAAACTCATATTAATTTATTATTTAGCCTGGTCTCCCATGAAAATGGTTATTAAATAACTTCAAACCGTCCCAAAACAAACAGGGGAGAACCCACATTTAAGCAGATTCCCCCCTGTCCTTTTACCTGAGAGATTGCCCGTTATTCTTAACTTGCGGACATGCCCCTTCGGTGACCTTACGCAGAAGTCTCTCCAGGGGGTCTAGTTTACGGCAGTCCTTTCGCCCGAGAGTTTCGAGACCCTGAGCTAACACTCTATCTCTTGCACCTTCGGCTCCCTGTACAGGGCATCTCCTGCCGCAACCCAAAAATCTTACTAAATTTGTAGCATATTTAGCTATGGTTGTCAAGGATTGAGACTGTTCACTAACCCCCACACCCCTTATTTTAGTAACCCTATCCCCTTTATCCCCTTCCCCTTGATAAGGGGAAGGGGAACGATTTCTGAGAGGGGCTTTGCCCCTCTCACTCCTCTAATTGCTACTAAGGACTTCAACGCTCTAGCACGCTTGATTACTACTATACGACAGAGGCTTTTCCTCTCTTCAACTCTCCTTTAGTACTGCCCCTTCAAAAGAGAGGTTTCTAAACAGTCTTGCGTCCCAGGGTAAATTCTCTATACTTTTTGCAGAGGCCGAAAGATAACCAACTTTTGAACACAACCTCAAGCAGTATTTGCATTGACAAGGTGAGGGATAAGTGCTAGCTTATTAACAGCCATGAAGATTGGGATTGTTGGTGCCACCGGCAGCTTCGGCAGAGGGCTGGCGTTGCGGTGGGCAGAGAAACACGCTATCTATATCGGTTCCAGGTCACCGGAAAAAGGAGAACAAAAGGCCAGGGATTACCAGCTTGAACTACAGAAGTATGGCATAGACGCCAGGCCTTCAGGTACCAGCAATCGTGATGCCATTGCCAACAGTGAGGTTATTGTTCTTTCCGTTAAATTCGAACACTTAGTGCCGCTAATCGCTGACTCCCGTGAGCAGTTTCACCATAAAATTGTTATATCGCCGATTGTGTCTCTGGAAAAAGGGCAAAGTTTTAAATATGTACCACCTTCAGAGGGCAGCGTTGCCCTGCTCATTCAAAAGATGCTACCGAACTCTGCCATCGTCTCCGCACTTCATACTATTCCAGCCAATCGGTTACAGAGGCCTGATATGATACTGGATGGCGATGTTCCCGTTTGCGGAGATAACCACGAGGCAAAGGAGACGGTGATGAATCTAATCCGGGAAATCCAGCAGCTAAACCCGATAGATGCCGGTCCACTGGAGGTATCCAGACTGGTTGAGCCAATTGTACCGCTGATTTTGAATATTAAGCAATATGGCTCAAAGAAAAACACCAGTATCAAATTCGTATAGTGCATATCTGGAGGTCTATTGTATGATTTTCACCATAGGTATACTTAATCGCTTCTCAATTGAGGAAACACTGGATGCCGTGGAACTGCTGGACAGGTCAGGTGTCCACTCTATCCTGGTCGAAGATGAAGCCAACTACTACGATGTGTATTCTCTCTTAGCTCTCATTGCCAGACGGACTAAAAATATTCTGATTGGCACTGGTGTTACCAATCCACTGACCAGACACCCGGTCATTACCGCCGCCGCAATTTCGACCATCGACCAAATCTCCTCAGGCAGAGCCATACTGGGACTGGGCGCCGGCATGACGTCTACCATGACGGCACTTGGCGTAGATGTTCGACGTCCTATCGGAACACTAAAAGCTACTGTTCCTATTCTGCAAAAACTGCTAAACGGAGAGGCGGTGACGACTTCGGAAGGCTTGTACCCCATAAAAAATGTTAGCCTGGGAATTTCGCCGAATGGAAGAATACCCTTATACATCGGTGGAAGGGGACCGCGCATCCTTGAAACCGGGGGCTACTTTGCGGATGCGGTCATTCCTGGCGCCGGACTTTTTACCCCTCGAGCCATTGAATACGCCAAAGAGAATATACGCCGCGGAGCGGAGATGGCGGGCAGGGACCCTAAAAAAATAGATATTGTGGCCTGGTCATATACCTCAATATCAAATGATGTCGGAAAGGCAGTCAGCGCCATATCCTGGTTTAGCTACCTGACGGCACGCTCGGCGCCGCTCGAAGTCTGGCAACCGACCGGCATGGATATACCATTCGTCGAGAAGGTAAAGAGGGAACCCATCCCGCCAGCGGAGCAGATGCCAGGACTGATTCCCGGCAATGTGCTTGACCAATTCGGCATAGCCGGCAACCCGGCTACCTTCCGCAAGCGGATCCTGGAAATGAAAGAAGCCGGCATAGACCATATCGGATTGTACCTGTTCCCGGTGAAGGAGCTTGGATTAAGGGGTACGGTCGAGATGCTGCTAAATTCAGTGTTGAAGGAATTCATAGCATAAGGAACTTTCCTGGCGAAGGAGGTGGCTTATTAAATTCGGAATTGGCTTAATAACTGGTTATGAAGGCCTGGTCTATCCAGTTCCATTTGCCACACCCAGACAATTAATTGAGATGGTCAGGAAAGCTGAAGACCTTGGTTATGACTCGGTATGGCCAAATGACCACATGACTGTACAGAGGTATGTTGCCGCCAAAGAACAAACTCCCCCCAATTTTTATGAGTCAATTGTGACCTTAGCGGCCGCAGCCGGGATAACCGAGCGGATACAACTGGCTACCGGATTGGTGCCGCTGCCATATCGCGAGCCCCTTCTTCTCGCCAAACAAGCGGCCACACTCGACCAGATTTCAGGCGGCAGGTTTATCCTCGGCGTAGGCCTGGGGGCTTATCGGGAGGAGTTCGACGGAGTCCACCCACGGTGGAAAGGCGTACCACGGGCTAAAATCGTAGAAGAATCTCTGGAATGCCTGAAAATACTTTTTACCGAGGACATTGCCAGTTTTTCCGGTGAGTTCTTTCAATTTAGTGACATCCGGATGTATCCCAAACCGGTTCAGAAACCACTGCCCATCTATATCGGCGGGAACTCAGAAAAAGTACTGGAGCGGGTAGCCAAACATGGTATGGGCTGGTTTCCCGCCTGTCTATCCCCCGGGGCTATTCAGGATAGACTTGTCCGTCTGACTGGCTATCTTGAGAAAGAAGGCCGTAAGCTCGATGAGATTGATATTGCTCCTCAGATTTTTGTTGGTATGGGACGGGATAAAGCGACTGCAATCAAAGACTTTCAAAAGTCTGGGCTTTATGAGCACGTGGTTTCTCTCAAGTCATCAACGCTCAAAGATGATGATATTTTGTCGCTGGATGACTTCAACCTGATTGGGAGTCCTGATGATATTGTGGCCAAGGTGAAGGACTACGAGGCGGCCGGGGTAACCCACCTGACCGGGCTGCTCTTTGCGGTTAACACTGTGGAAGACTTTATTGAGCAGATGGAATTGTTTGCCAGGACCGTCCTGCCCGCTTTTAAGGAATAGTGGCGAAAACAAGGTGAAAATAGGGTTGCTAAAAATCAAAGGGCGAGGGGTTAAAAATCTCAAATAGAGATGTAGGCCGGGACCCCGGAAAGGAAGAGACATCACTTGAATGAAGAACGTGCTCTTACAATCATGGACAGGTATCAACTCGATGCCCTGATTGCCAGCAACCCATCTAACCTTAAATACCTGTGCAATTATGAAAGCTTTATGCATAAATATATTCCCGGGACAGAGGCCTATGCCGTTTTACCCAACAGAGCCGGGGCGAAACCAACATTGACTATACCGGTTATCGATATGGAGCTGGCGGTCGACCTATCGCCATATGTGGATGAAATTGTGCCCTTCGGACGGTTCATTTACTATACCGCACCCGGGAAAGAGCTGTGCGCAAGGGACAAATGGGTGAAAAAATCGGCTATCGATAGTACCCCCGTGCCAACTGTTCTGGAGGCGGTTGCCTCAGTTTTAACAAACCTCGGCCTGAGTGACAAAAGGATTGGGCTGGATGAAAGCTATTTTTCGCCAAGGCTATACCAAAAATTTGTTAGTAGTATACCGGATACTGAATTTGTGAACGCCTTTGATATTTTCCGTGAAATCAGGATGGTGAAAACGCCTGAGGAAACAGCAATAATGGAGCGGGCGGTCAGGGTACTGGAGAAAGGTCTGCAGAACTCGTTGAGACTGGCCGCTGAGGGGGTTACCGAAAGGGATTTCCAGGACATCTTTGAAAAGACGGTATTTGAAAATGGGGGGAGTCCCGTGTTCACCTCCATCTATTTCGGCGCCGAAAGCTTCTATAACCAGGTAAAACCATCCGCTGACAAACGGCTCACTGCCAACAGCTTGATTCGATACGATGTGGGCTGCATATATAAAGGATACTTTGCTGATATTGCCCGGACTGCCTTTTTCGGACAGCCCACTGATGAACACAAACGAAAATATCAGGCAATCTGGGAAGCCCAGGAGGCCGCCCTGAATATCACCCGGCCCGGCACCAGGGTTTCGGACCTCTTTAATGTCGCCATCGAGGCAGCCAGAAGGGGAATCCCGGAATACCAGCGGACACATATCGGCCATGGCATCGGTCTCGAATTGTATGAGCCCCCCTCCATCAACCCGGCCTCAGATATCACCCTGGAACCAGGCATGGTAATCAATGTCGAACCACCCTATTATGAGCTAGGGCTGGGGGGATTACAGGTAGAGGATACTATCGTAGTAACGGGTAATGGATTTCGCTTTTTGACCACTCTGGAGAGAGGGCTGATGAAAGCCTGAACCGATGAGTCCCTCCCTCCCTCCTTCTGGTGGAATCGAAATGGTACACTTGAAATCAGAGGATTCAAACTCGCACTCTGATGAGGACAACTTGATTAACCTGATTCAGAGCCGCCGCTCAGTACGCGAATATCGAAAAATAAAGCCAGACCAGTCTGAAATCGACCGGCTTATCAGTTGTGCCTCTTGCGCCCCATCGGCACATAACGCTCAGCCCTGGCGTTTTTTTATCATCGGCAATGAAAAGAAAAAGGCAGAATTGGTTGAACAGATGGCGGCCAGGTTCCAGGAGGACATGGAAAGGGATAAGCTTCCGGAGGCGGTGATAAGAAAGAAGACTCAGCGGTCAGTCCGCCTATTTTCTGAGGCGCCAGTCGTTATCATTGCCGGCATTGATATGACTGGAATGGACAGATACCCGGACTTGGCACGCCGGCAGGCGGAAATGACCATGGCCACACAATCGCTGGCGGCGGCCATTCAGAGCCTCCTGCTTGCCGCCAGAGCGATTGGGTTGGGAGGGTGCTGGTACTGCGCACCCCTCTTTTGTCCTGAAGTGGTAAAAAATGTGCTGTCTTTGGCTGACAGCTATATCCCACAGGCTCTGATAACCCTGGGCTACCCTGAAGAGAATCCACCAGTGCCCCCGAGGCTTCAACTTGATGAAATCAGATTTATACTATAAGGGTATAACTCTAATCTCAGGCGGTGTTGGCGGCGCTAAGCTGGCCGTCGGCTTTGTCCGAGCATTTCCCGAGCAGCCGATAAGCGTCATTACCAATACCGCCGATGATACCGAATTTTACGGTCTTCACGTATCGCCCGACATCGATACTATGATGTATACCATCGCCGGCTTATCCGGTGCAGAATGGGGCTGGGGGATAAAGGACGACACGTTCCACAGTCTCGACCAGATGGGAAAATACGGTGAGGCTGCCTGGTTCAAGCTGGGGGACAGGGACATGGCCACTCACATTCTGAGGACAAAAATGCTCAGAGAAGGCAAAACGCTGACGCAGGTAACATCATATCTGTCCCGGAAGCTCGGTGTCCGGGCCGATATTCTGCCCATGACCAATCAGAGGGTCGAGACCTTTATCAGGACAGATAACCGCACCATTCCTTTCCAGGAGTATTTTGTCCTGAACCAGAAAAGAGTCCACATCAAACGGGTCATCTTCAAAGGCATCAGAAAAGCACGCGTCACCAGCGAAGCGGCCGAGGCAATCAACCGTGCTGGCCTGCTCGTTTTTGCTCCCTCCAATCCCATCGTAAGCGTCCTTCCCATACTGAGCCTTCCCGGAATACGACAGGCGATTATGGCTTCACCGGCCCTGAAGGTGGCCGTTTCGCCATTCATCGGCAAGGAAGCGGTGTCCGGACCAGCCAAAGAACTGATGGAGTCCAAGGGGTTCGAGGGGTCGTCCACCGGGGTGGCACGTTTTTATGTAAACTTGATTGACCTGCTTTTCATTCACCGCCGGGACAAGGACGAAAAGGAGCGCATCGAGCAGTCCGGAATAGCCGCTGTCATGGCGGAAACCATTATGAAGGACATCGATAGTAGTGTCCATTTGGCGCAGAAAATATATGAGGTCTTCTCAGCGCAGAGAGGGTAAACGCCTTGAGTACTCTGGCTATATTGCCGGTAAAGAATTTAAGCCAGTCCAAATCCCGGTTATCATACGAGATAAATCGACGGCAGCGGGAATCGCTGGCAGTTAATTTGCTCCAGAGGACTCTGGGGATTCTAAAATCATCCAGATGCATTGGCGGTATTCTGATGGTAAGCCGGGATGCCAGGGTTCGCTCCACAGCGAAAATGGAAGGCGTGCTCTTTCTGCAAGAACAGAGAACCGGACTGAACCAGGCTCTGGAACAGGCTACCGAATGGTCAATAAAGCAGCATTTTTCAGCCATTTTGATTCTGCCGGTGGACATCCCCTTTCTGGCCAAAGAGGATATCGATTCCATCACCGAAATGGGGAATGAAAAGAGAGAAATCGTTATCATTGCGCCCGACCGGGAAATGAAGGGAACCAACGCCCTGCTGGTTAAACCGCCCGGCATTTTGCGATATCAATTTGGTCTGGGAAGCTTCGGGCGTCACTGGCAGCAGGCCCAGGACAGGCACATTGAAAACGAGGTTTACCACTCCAGCCGGATAAGCTTTGATGTTGATTCCCCCTCCCAGTACCGAGCCATGCTTCAAGGAGAGCCGCCGGAGTTCAACCTATGCCAAATACCATAAACAAAGTATCAATTATTCCCCTGCCTAATCTACCCCTGATACGTAGGGGAGATGACCTGGTTAATATCATCCTTAAATGCCTGAGTGATTCCGGAGGGGAGCTACTGAAGGGTGATATTCTGGTGCTCTCTCAAAAAATAGTCTCTAAAGCCGAGGGGAACACGGTAGATTTAAACGAAGTCTCCCCTTCAAAGGAAGCACTGGAGCTAGCCCGGGAAGTGGGGAAAGACCCGCGACTGGTCCATCTTATTTTAAAAGAATCGAAGCGAATGGTGAGAAAAAGCCGCGGGGTCCTCATCATGGAACACAAAAAGGGATGGATTTGTGCCGACGCCGGGGTAGATTTTTCCAATGTAGCCGGGAATTGTGTCGCCCTGCTCCCTGAAGAGCCAGATAGAACTGCCGAAAACATCAGAAACCGCCTTCGAGAATCTTTACACGTCGAAATTGCCATACTTATCAGCGATTCTCAGGGACGGCCTTTCCGTAGCGGAAGTGTTGGCATAGCGCTGGGGTGTGCCGGGATGCCGGCACTGGTCAGCCTGATAGGGGATGAGGACCTCTATCATTATAAACTACGGCACGCTCAGGTGGCTCTCGCCGACCAGGTGGCTTCCACTGCCCTTCTGGCTATGGGTGAAGCAAACGAGGGAGTGCCTGCGGTTATCGTACGGGGTCTCAATTTCCCCAGGAAGAAGGGAACAGCCAGAGACCTTATCCGTTCCCAGGAAAAGGATTTGTTTCGATAGGAGAGAAGGGCGTCATGAATAACGTGATAACCTATTCCCCCTCAATGACTATTGCCCTTACCCGTGCCTGCGCCAATCAGTGTCTCTACTGCGGCTTCAGAGAAGATGGCAGTGGTCTCCTTCAGTTCGGAGAAATACAGACAATAGCCACCCATGCCCGAAAAGAAGGGATACCTGAGATTTTATTGATGTCAGGTGAGAACGCTGACCGTGTTCCGTCAGTCAAAAGCTCTTTGCAATCAGTGGGGCTGGCGTCTATGGTCAGGTGGACAAAAAGGGTATGTGAATACCTGCTCGGATTGAATCTCCTGCCTCATATCAACATAGGCATACTGGATTATGGCGGTCTGGAAGAGCTAAAAGATGTCTCCGCATCCATGGGGCTGATGATGGAGGGAGACTATGGCATCCTGGGTGCAAGGGTTCATCCGCAAAAACACTTTGAGATACGCCTCCAGAACCTGGAATGGGCCGGCCAGTTGCAGATTCCGTTTACTACCGGCATTCTGATGGGGCTGGGGGAGAGCCAGACAGACCGCATCCGGTCAATTGAAGCCATTATCAGTTGCGGCCAAACCTACGGCCACGTGCAGGAGATAATTCTGCAAAACTATGTTCCCAACCGTAGCTCCCGCATCCCTGTCCAAAAGCTGTCCACGGGGGAACTAGGGGAAATAGCCTCTCTGGTCAGAGAGGCGCTCCCTGATGTATCTCTGCAAATCCCGCCGAATTTGAATCCAGACTGGCTCGATTTGCTAGCCCTGGGCTTCAATGATTTAGGGGGTATCAGCCGGGAAACCGACGTTATAAACAGTGAAAATCCCTGGCCCCCTATCAAAGAAATGACCGAACTTCTACAGTCTAAAAAATATAATCCGAGAAAAAGGCTTCCTATCTACCCGAAGTATTATCAGCAAGGCTGGTATTCAGCAAAGGTGGGCGCAGTCATCGACAAATGGATACAGAGCGAAGATGAATATCAATACTATACTCAGTGAAGTCGCCCGCGGGAAAGAGCTTGCCTCCGGTGAACTCCTGTTCCTCATGGAGACTGAGAATCACCGGGATGAAATAATAGAGTTCGCTGACACCCTGAACCGTGAGGTCAATCACGATGTGGTAACCTTTGTCCACAATCGAAACATTAACTATACCAATATCTGCCGTAATAGCTGCCTCTTTTGTGCTTTCCGCCGCCGCCGCACTGATACTGACCGTTTTGTTTTGTCCATAGACGAGATACTGAGCAAAATTGTCTCCGCACCGGGAATCACCGAGGTGTGCATTCAAGGCGGACTCCTGCCCGGGCTCCGCTTCTCTGACATACTGGAAATGCTCCAGACAATTAAAGCGGCTTACCCTGACCTTCACATCCATGCTTTCAGCCCGATGGAGATCGAGTATTTCTCACATGTATCAGGAGGCTCGATAAGCTCGGTTATCAGACAGCTTATGGAATGCGGGCTTGACTCCATTCCGGGAACTGCGGCTGAAATTCTGGATGACGGGGTGCGACAGGTGATATGCCCGGATAAAGTAACCGTACTGGAGTGGGTTGACATCATCACCACCGCCCATCGGCTGGGCTTAAGCTCCACAGCCACTATTCTTCTCGGCCATGTCGAAACCAGCACTCAAACCGTACGGCACATGGAAATCATTCGGGAAATCCAGAGGAAAACCGGGGGGTTCACCGAGTTTATTCCGCTGATTTTCATCCCATATGGCACCCTCCTCGGCGAAAGTTTCGGCATAAGCCAGATGTCCTTTGAGAAGGTGTATAAATTCTATGCCCTCAGCCGGATTTACTTCCACGGGCTGATACCCAATATTCAGTCGAGCTGGCCCAAACTCGGGCTGGAGAATGCCGTTAGATGTCTTTTTGCCGGCGTAAATGACCTTGGCGGTACTCTTTACGAAGAAAACATCACCAGAAGCGCCGGCGGCAACTTTGGCCAAAAAGTCAGCATCGAAGAATTCAGAGAGCACGTAACCAGGATTGGGAAAACCCCCCGATTAAGGGATACGCTTTATAACCTCCTGCCCGATTACGCTCAAACACTCTGAGATTTTTCAAGGTATAGATGGTAAAAGGGAGGCTTCGCCTCCCTTTTTAAGCACTTCCCCTTCCCCTTAATAAGGGGAAGGGGATACAGGGGATAGGGTTCTTAAAATCAAAGGGGGGATAGGTTGTTAAACAATCTCTAACCAAGCTTATTGACGAAGCACAGCAGAACATTTAGAATTCACTTATGCAATCAGATTGGAGGCGCTTAGCATGAAGATTTACGACAGCATTTTACAGGCGATTGGTAATACGCCAATGGTCAGGCTAAACAGGGTAGCCAGGGGTGCCGCTGCCAATATTCTGGTCAAGTGTGAGTACCTGAACCCCAGCGGCAGCTTGAAAGACAGGATTGCCCTGAGAATGATTGAAGAGGCGGAAAAGGCGGGGAAACTGAAGGACGGGGGCACGGTTACCGAATCAAGCACTGGCAACACGGCAATTGCTCTATCTTTTGTCTGCGCCGCCAAGGGATATAAAGCATTAATGCACATGCCCAGGGGATGGGCGACCAAGGACAGACTCCAGATACTCGATGCCTACGGCGCCGAGGTGATAGAAGTAAGCGTAGGCGAAGAAATAGAAAAGGAACTGGCCGGGAAAAGCGTACACGGAGGAGTGGTTGAGGTCATGCCCAGAAGAAAAGCCCTTGAGATGGAAAAGAATAACCCCGGCGTATGGTGGGCAAGACAGGCTTTAAACCCGGATAATACTAACGCCCACCGTGACGCCACTGGCAGAGAGATTATTGAGCAAACCGACGGCAAGGTAGACGTCTTTATCGCTGCGGTTGGTACCGGAGGTACGCTATCCGGCGTTACTGAAGCACTGAAAGAAATCAATCCATCAGTAAAAATTTATGGAGTTGAACCGGAAAGCTCGTCCTTGTTTAAAATGGGAGCGGAAATACGCAAGTATATGGAAAAATACGGAATACCCGGAGTCGGCGGACTGATTGTTGAAGAGCTCGAGAAAAAGGGTGTGGTTGATGAGGTTTTTCTGGTTGCGGATAAGGATGCCATAGAAATGACCCACCGCCTGTGTGAGGAGGAGGGATTGTTTTGTGGCATGTCTTCGGGGGCTAACGTTCACGCAGCCCTGCAGGTTGCCAGAGATTATGGAAGTGATACAAACATCGTGACCATATTGCCCGATAATCGCTACCGCTATTTTGCCGCCGAACATTTCACAACCTAGGTTATGTAAACCAGGATATAACACCAGACCGTTTTATGCCTGAGGCCAAATACTGCCTTTACTCTCGCATTATTAGCAGTCTTATTCGCCGATATGGTAGTATATATTTATCACCGGAGGCAAAATGACATACGAATATGAAATAAACGAGTTAGCCAAAGAAGAATCATGGCGTATGTTCCGCATAATTGGGGAGCTAGTCGAGGGGTTTGACAAGCTTTCCGGCATTGAACCGGCAGTAAGCATATACGGCTCGGCCCGAATCACAGCCGATGACAAGCTATATGCGCAGACAGAAGAGATAACCCGCCGCCTGGGAGAGCTTGGCTTCTCAATTATCACCGGCGGTGGACCAGGCCTAATGGAGGCAGCCAACAAGGGCGCGCTGGAAGCCGGGGCGGTATCCATTGGACTGAACATTGAACTGGCTGAGCAACAGGCCAGCAATGCCTATACTACCAAGTCGATAACGTTCAGTCACTTCTTCGCCCGTAAAGTCATGCTGGTGAAATATACCACTGCCTTTATCATCATGCCCGGTGGGTTAGGCACGCTGGACGAATTAACCGAGATACTAACCCTGATGCAAACCCATAAGATAAAACCTTTCCCGGTGGTGTTATTCAACCGCGAATACTGGCGAGGATTCTTGGCCTGGTTACGGAGCGCCGTCCTGGCTAAGGGGTTAATTTCGGAAGAGGACCTTAACCTGCTCCGGGTTTGCGATGACCCTGATACCGTGATTGAAATCGTCCAGAGATGGCATATGAAGCGTGAGGTTATCGGTAGTAAGGCACTGGTCGAATAGCCAGCGGGTCAGCCTTTAGCTGCGGTGTGTACTCGGCCGGATGCTTTGCCGGTTTTATGCCTTCTATTTTCTCCAGCAAATGATCTGGCCATATACTGACATGTGGGATTAAGACAATGAGATTCGAGCATCGACCACCACATATCCCTTACCTCGCTCCAGCACCTTCACCGGATTAAGGTCGAGCTCGGCTATTTGGGGCAGGCCTTCTACCATCGCTGAGAGCCTCAGCAGAAGTTCCTCTAGGGACTTTATGTCCGCAGGTTTTGCTCCACGCCAGCCGTGCAAAAGCTGAGAAGCCTTCACCGCGTTCACCATTTCATGGACATCTATATCGGACAGCGGGTGAATGCGGAAGGTGACATCCTTGAATAACTCGGCGTAAATCCCGCCCATGCCAAACAGAACCAGCGGACCAAAAGAGGGGTCCTGAGTTACCCCGGTGATTACCTCAACGCCCCCGGATATCATCTGCTGAACGGCGACACCCTGCATCTCATTTCCCCGTCCCATATCAGTCAGGCGCTCTTTAATTTTCCTGAAGGCTCGCTCTACCTCCTTTGACGAACGGAGGCCAAGAATTACGCCGCCCACTTCAGTCTTATGGATTATCGTCGCCGAGAGTAGCTTCACCGCAACCGGGAAACCCAGTTCCTCAGCCGCCTTCACTGCCTCATCGGCAGTAACGGCCAACTTTGACCGCACGGTGCGAATACCGTAAGCGCCTAGAATCCCGGTGACGGAGGCGGCATCGAGCCACAGAGGCCGAGCTGCGCTCCGCGCCAAGGCCGATGTGACTATTTGCTCCGCCCCCTCTCCATCAATGCCTCCCATCTCTGGAATCGCTCCCTTTGGTCTATTCAGCCAGTCATTGTATTCACAAGCCTTGGCAACAGCCGTAGCCGAAGCTTCAGGGAAAGCAAAAGATGGAACGCAACAGTCTTCCTCAGAGCGAAGCTCGGTGGCAGCACCTCGTGTACCCATAAATGAAGCCACCAGTGTCTTATCCCTCCGGCGAAACTCCGGCGCCACCTCACGTATTGCGCTGGCCACCGTTTCAAGCTCGGTAAAGACCGGGGGGATAAAGATGACAATGACAATATCTATGTGGTCATCTTGCGCCAGCAGTTTTAGCGCCCGGCGATACTCTTCCGCCGTAGCTCCAGCAGTCATATCAACCGGATTGTTCAGACTGGCCCGGGATGGCAGGAATTTCTTTAGCCCGGCAAGGGTCTTGTCGGCGAGAGCCGGCAGTTCAAGCCCCCGGTCGACACAGGCGTCAGCAGTCATAATGCCGGGGCCACCTCCGTTGGTGAGAACAGCCACTCTTCTACCCGCAGGTATGGGCTGGTGTGCCAGCAGGTTAGCCGTGTCAAAGAGCTCCTCCAGCGTATCCACGCGGATTATCCCTGCCTGCGTGAACAGGGCTTCGGAGGTTACCTCGGCAGTAGCCAGTGCGCCGGTGTGAGACGCGGCCGCTCTTGACCCGGCTATGGTTCGCCCACTCTTTACCGCTACTACTGGTTTATTTACGGTCACACTGCGGGCAATGCGAGCAAACTTCCTCGGATTACCGAAAGATTCCAGGTAAAGCAGGATAACACGTGTTGCCGGGTCTTCTGCCCAGTACCGGAGCAAATCATTACTGGATACATCAGCTCGGTTGCCTATGCTGACAAAAGTAGACAGACCAATGTTCAAGCTCCTGGCATATCCCAGAATAGCCAGCCCGAGGGCACCGCTCTGGCTGCCAAAAGCAATATTGCCGGCTGGAGGGAAAACGGGGGAAAAGGTAGCATCCATATTAACCTGGGAGTCAGTGTTCAGGATTCCCATGCAATTAGGGCCTACCAGGCGCATCCCATAGCTGCGAACTGTCTCAAGCAACCTATCTTGCCTCTTCCTGCCTTCAGCCCCACTTTCTCCGAAACCAGCCGATATTACCACAATGCCTCTTACCCCCTTCCGCCCGCATTGTTCAACCACCTGTTGGACTGCTTCTGCGGGAACAATGACCACCGCCAGGTCCACTTCTTCTGGTATATCAAGCACCGATGGGTATGCCTTTACTGACGCTACCATTTTCGCATTCGGGTTCACCGGATAGACAACGCCGTTAAACTCTTGATGCAATATGTTATGGAAGAGCTTGTTGCCAATGGTTCCTTGCCGGCGCGAGGCGCCAATAACTGCTATAGAATGGGGCTTGAGGAAAGCCCTGAGCGAGGCGATGGCAGCCACTCTCTCCCGCTCGGCAGACCTCTCCTCGGCCTCAGGGCTTGGCGCAATATCCAGAACCATGCGGTAAATACCCTGCTCCGGCTCTTCTGCCACCTTGAACCCGCTGTCCTTAAACACCTTCATTATTTTCTTATTTTCAGCCAGCACTTCGGCCTCAAAAAGGCAGATACCCTTCTCCCTGGCTATTGTGGCTAGCTGCTCAAGCAGGTGAGTGCCGATGCCCTTTCCCTGATACCTGTCCTCAACAACGACGGCCGCCTCAGCCGCATCTCCCCGGGGAAGCCGATAGTAGCGACCAACCGCAATGATTCTCTCTTCGGCGCCTTCTCCGGTGGTTGCCACCAGAGCAAAGGTATCATTATAATCGACGTTGCAAAAGCGCTGGGCTTCCTCTTTTGACATCTGGCTCAGAGCATGATGAAACCTGAAATAAACCTCCTCATGGCTCAGACGGCGGAAAAGTGCCAGCAATCTTTCTTCGTCCTCCGGCCGAATGGTCCGGAGATGCAAAGTGGAGCCGTCCCTAAGAATGACTGTTGCCTGATAGCTCTTCAGATTGTGATTAGCCGAAGTTTCTTTCATATAATGTAACGCCACCAATTGTTGCCGCTAGCCATGCGCCAGCGCCTTAGTGTAATCCTTATCTACCCGATTGTCAATGCGCTCACAATAAGGGTGTTTCCACGAGATTGTCTATCAAACCCCACCTTTCAGTTCTTGTTTAGTAACCCTATTTATTTGGCAACCCACCCCTCGAAGAGTCTTCGACCTTTATCCCCCTCATGATAGGAATATATATCCATATTATGGGAGGGGGAATTAGTTATAAGAGAGGCTTCGCCTCTCTTTCACTCTCCTTGTCCCAAGGTCTGGGGAATTTAAGAGGGGCGTCAGCCTTTTCGGAAACCATCATTTCTCCTTCCCCTTTGAATGACTAAAAGGTAAAGAAGGTAAAAGGGAGGCTTCGCCTCCTTTTTACTCTCCTTGTTCTAGACTAATAATACAGGGAGTCTAAGAGGGGCGTTAGCCCCTCTTTATAAATCATCTTCCCCTTCCCCTTAATAAGGGGAAGGGGATAGGGTTACTAAAAATGAAGGGGGTCAGGGGAGATAGGTTCGAGACAATCTCATGAATACTACATTGGATTAACTACCCCGGTACGTTTTTGTCCGGTAAACATCAGGCATACCAAGGTACAATTGACACCCACTCGCCAACCATGCTAGTTTTTAGTTGAATACCGAGAGAACTACTGAAAATCCCACCATCTGGGGCAGGAAATAGCATGGAACCCCCTATAAACAAGAGAGATATAGCTATACCCGAAGAATTGATGCCAAAGTGGCAGAGCACAGTAGATACCGTGGCTGAGGTCATCGATGTACCATCAGCCTTAATCGCCAGCGTCGAGCCACCTTATATTAAAGTCCTTTGCTCCAGCGGGTCCGGCAACAATCCCTACCAAGTGGGGAGCAAGGAGCTTTTGGCTGAGTCCTATTGTGGGACGGTGGTGACCGCCCGGCGCCAGCTTCTGGTGCCTAACGCACTCAGAGATAGCCGCTGGAAGAGGAACCCGGCTATCAAACTGGGGCTTATTTCATACCTTGGATTCCCTCTTCTCTGGCCTGACGGCGATGTCTTTGGCACCATCTGTGTGCTTGATACCAGGGAGAACAGGTACGGCGGAAGTTCTGAAAAGCTGCTGTCACAGTTCAGGGAGCTTATTGAAGCTCACCTTGCCCTTCTCTACCAGAGCCGTAAACTCAGGCTGATAGAGGAATCACTGGGGGATGTTGAAGAGGATTTCTACCCTGTAGCCGAAACCACCGGAGACGTGATTATCACTGCCGACCACCTGGGGATTATCACTTTCTGGAACCGGGCGGCTGAATCACTCTTTGGCTATCGGGCTACCGAAGTTATCGGCAGGCCGCTTAAATTAATAATGCCGGAACGATTTCACAAAGTATATGATGCCGAGTTAAAGCAGTTAGCGTCAACAGATAAGTCAAACCTCAGACGAAAAGTCATTCAGATGGCCGGGGTCAGAAAAGACGGCATCGAGTTCCCGATGGAACTCACTCATACGCCCTGGACGTCAAAGGGTGGACTCTTCTTCACAGCTACCATTCGTGTCACTACTGAACGTAAGCAGCTGGGGGAGATGCTTCAACGTCGAAATCAGGAGCTCAGCACGCTAAACACCATTGCTCAATCAATAAGCCAATCCATGAAGCTAGACGAGATATTGCATCACGGCCTCGATAGCGTAGTTGAGACGATGAACCTGTCTGCCGGAGGTATTTATCTGGTTGATGAAGTCACCAGGGAGCCGGTGCTTACCATTCACCGAGGCTTTACTGAGGACTTAATAAAAGCCACCAGAAATATACCTCTGGGAGTGACTGGCGTTCATATGGCGGAGGCAACAGCGGGAATAATTAACGCGGCTGATGTTCGGGCCAGCCCCGAGCTGGCTGCTGACGGGAAGATACACTACATTCTCACCCTGCCGCTCAGGTCAAGGGGCAGGGACCTTGGAATGATTGCCCTGGTTACTCAAAGCCAAAGTGGTTTTTCCAACGAGCATATCCAGTTGTTTGAGACCATAAGCCGGCAGCTGGGTGTAGCCATTGACAATGCCCAGCTATTTGAGAAAACAGATAAGCTGTCGATAACTGACGAGCTTACCGGACTATACAACCACCGCCACTTTTACGATGTTCTCCAGGCTGAAATACATCGCACATCTCGTTACGGCGGTAATCTATCTCTGATAATGCTAGACCTTGACGGATTTAAACAATACAATGACCAGTTCGGGCACCTCAGTGGTGACGCCGCCCTGGAAGCTTTTGGCCAGACACTAAAGTCAGCCCTGAGGAAGACCGACAGCGCTTTCCGCTACGGTGGTGACGAGTTCACCATCATCCTACCCGCCACTGTTGCCAGCCGCGCCCGAACCGTGGTCGGCCATATCCAGTCGAAATGGAGGCGGGCGACTGATGAGCAACTTTTGACTCTGCAAACTACCATAGACTTCAGTGCTGGCATAGCTCAATTCCCAGAGAATGCCGAAACAGCAGATGTCCTAATATTACTGGCGGATTCTGCCCTTTACCACTCCAAGAGAGCCGGCAGATACCAATGTACCCTGGCGTCTGAGCTGGGAACAATATCGGCCAATCCCCAGAGCCCGGCAACACTGGAGCGGGTTTATGCCCTGTTGTCCATGGCGGATGTCAGGAACCCCCACGCCCACGACCACGCCAGGAGCGTTGCCTCCTTATCAGGAATTATAGGCGAAGCCCTGGGACTACAACCAAAAGTGCTGGCAGAACTAAACATTGCCGCCCTTCTGCACGACATTGGTAAAGTGGGTATCGGTAAATCAATCCTCAGTAAACCGGACAAGCTAACCAGAGATGAAATAATACTCATAAGGAAGCACCCTGCCGAAGGGGCAAGGATAGCCGGCTACGTGCTGGGAGCGGCAGCGGCGATACCAATGGTTCACCACCACCACGAATGGTATGATGGCACCGGATATCCGGAGAAATTGAAGAGTGACGAGATACCCCTTGGCGCCAGAATCATAGGGGTGGCTGACGCCTACAGCACTATGACCAGCGAGCATGCTGACCACAGTATCATCTCTCATGAAGAGGCACTCGCAGAACTCAGACGGTGCTCAGGTACCCAGTTCGACCCGAAACTTGTTCAGGCGCTCGGTGAAGCCATGAACAAAGCCATAAGGAAGGACTAATTTCACACTTCTACCGACGGTCTTCAGGCATATGTCTGGCGAGTCAAACTATATTGTTCCCTGCATTGACATCATAATCCCAAAATAGTAATATAGCGGCATCACCCCATAACTGACAATGGACTGTAAATCAAAGCTGGAAGATATGAAACAGAAGGGTTACGGCGTGTGGGGCATGAGGTCAGGCCGAAATAAATATCCAGGAGGTAGCAGTGATAGCGAAAGACCTGAGGGAATGGCTCAGTCAACTGGAGAGAGAAGGGGAACTACTGAGGATAAAAGAGGAACTTAAACTGGAGCCGGATATAGCCGCGCTGGGCAAGGCAGTGTGCGATATTCAGGGACCAGGAATACTGGCTGAGAATGTAGCCGGATATGAGACCAGGTTATGTATCGGTCTAAGTGCAGCATTTAGAAGGACAGCCATGGCTTTGGGTTTACCCAAGGAGGCAAGCTTTGACGAGATTAAGGCAAAGTGGAGAAGCGGCTTCACTAAATATCCAGTTAAAGCCAGGATAGTGAAAGATGCGCCCTGTAAAGAGAACATTGTCCGTGGCGAAGACGTAAACCTCTTCCAGTTCCCGGTGCCACGGATAAACACCGATGATGCTTCTTTCTACTTTACCAAAACCATGTGTATTACCGGAGACCCCGAATCAGAGTGGGTAAATGTGGGCATGTATCGCGTGATGATAATGGACCGCAATAAAACAGGTTTCATGGCTCAGTATTTTCAGCAGGGCACTCAGCACTACTTCAGGGCTAGAAAGCGCGGACAGCCACTGGAGATGGCCATTGCTTATGGAGGAGCGCCGCACATTCCAATCGTGTCCGGCAGCCCGATACCGTGGGGATGGAATGAGTTCGACTTTGCCGGGGCACTAAGAGGTGAACCGGAGGAACTGGTAATGGCCGAGACAGTGAATTTGCCCGTGCCGGCCGCTGCCGAAATAGTCCTGGAAGGTATTCTAAAAGAACCGGCGGAGTTCGAAGGCCCCTTTGGTGAGTTCCCGGGCAGCTATTCAACTGCCTACATGACCCCGGTTTTCGAGATAAAAGCAATAACTTACCGCAATGACCCCATTGTGGACACCCTGTATATTGGCAGGGGACGCACTGAGACCGATTACATGACGGCTCTACCTACCATCTCTTCCCTGGAGCAGGAACTGAAGCCCCGTTTCCCGGAGATAACCGAGATAGCCTTTTTGACGCCAAAATTTATGAACTGCGTGGTGCAGGGCAAGTGGACGCACCGCGCTCAACCAATCAAGGTTATGTCTGCCGTCTGGGGGGCACACTCCATGATTGCGCCAAAGATGGTGACACTGGTAGATGATGATATCGACCCCTGGAATGCCGATGAGGTTATGTGGGCAATAGGCGCCAGGTGTCAGGCAGATAAGGACGTATACACGCTTCCCGGAATTTACGCATGTCTCGACCCTTCACAGAGCCACGAGGGGCTGACCTGCGCATTTGGCATAAACGCCACCAAGACATTGCCACCACATCCCCGCCACCAGCTGGTGCAATGGGTCACCTCGAGGGAGGAAACCCCACTATGGAAAGAGCGGGTCAGAAAATGGATGCAAGGAGGTAAGTTCTAATGAAGGCACTCACTTGTCCCCGTTGTGATTCAGGTCAAGTTCCTAAAATAGCTGATTCCCCGATTAAGGGTAAGTTTGAAATCTACCGCTGTGAGGCTTGCAACTATGTGTGGCGCTCAACCGAAGACCTTTCCGATATCACCAAGATGATAGACTACTGGCGGGAGAACGTAAACACTGAAATGCTGAAACACTGAACTTGAGGATTACCCTTTACCATAATACCTAAATGTCTGCAAATGCCCTGAAGACCTTCTCCCTCTTCATGGGCAGACTCTTTATTCTCACCCCAACCGCATCATATATGGCATTGGCAATCGCCGGTGCCGTCGGTGTTAACACCACTTCCCCCATCCCTTTAGCCCCATAGGGCCCATTCTGGTGGGGAACTGGGGTTATAAAAGTCTTAAAGTTCTCCAGCCCTGGGATATTCATGGCATCGGGTATCTTATAGTCCCGGAGTTTATAGTTAAGTACCTTCCCACCATCTAGTATCAGTTCTTCCCAAAGCGCGCTTCCCATACCCATGATTGCCCCCCCATCCATCTGCTGTTCACACATCTTGGGGTTTATGGGGAACCCCATGTCGCAGGCAGTGCCAAACCTTACCACCTTTACTTCCCCGGTCTCAACATTGACCGCCACCTCGGCGCCCTGTGCCGCATGGGCATAGAAGGAAGCCAACCCCACCCCCCTCTTGGCTAGCCCCGGGCTGATCTGGCCCGTCTCTGCACTATCCGGCACAAAAGGCATTACCCAGAGTCCTCTACCCAGTATCTCTCCCCACTTCTCCACATATCCCCGCTGGTAAAGGTCAGAGATTGCCATTGACTTAGACGGAGCTGACCTGACATAGACTTTTCCTTCTCTGGTAGCCAGGTCTGCCGGCAGTGCCCCCAGCTTTGCCGCCGCTACCTCAAATAGCTGCCGCTTAGCATCCTGGCAGGCCAACAGCGTTGAATTTCCGCAGTTGAAAGTGGTCCCCTGAGAAAGGGTCTGAGTCGAATAAGGGGTAGTGGCAGTATCCCCCCACACCACCCTGACCCTGTCTGTGGAGACGCCAAACTCCTCAGCGGCAATCTGAGCCATAACCGTGTTAGCCCCCTGTCCAAGCTCATCGGCACTAAAACTCACCTCAATGGTTCCATCCCCCCGCACCCTGACGATAGAGACGGAAACCGCAGCCGGCACGCTGTACTTATTGCCCAGAGCCAGCCCCCTCCCTCTTCTCCACGGGCTTTCCCCTTCTTCCGTCTTTTTCCCCCAATCAAGGAATTCGGCAACTTTCTCCAGACACTCGCCGGCGCCTATACTGTGTACAATCTCCCCACCGGCATTTTCATCTCCCTCCCGCAACAGGTTCTTCCTTCTGACCTCCACAGCGTCCAGACCCAGCTTTTCGGCGAGCATGTCCATATGGCACTCTATCGCCCAGACGGCCTGCTCACTGGCAAAACCACGCAGGGCGCATACCGGTGGCTCGTTAGTATATACTCCGTAGGCATCAAACTTGAAATTAGGAACCCGGTAGGTTCCTATTGCCCCAAAGCTGGTATTTTTAGTCAACAGGGCGCCACCGGAGCTTGCATATGCTCCCACATTAACCAGCAACTTTATCTCCCTGGCTACCAGTGTGCCGTCCTTTTTCACACCATCCTTTATATAGATAACACATGGGATTCGATTACCACCCATGATAAATACTTCATCCCTGGTGAGAGCAATTCTGACCGGTCTTCCCGTCTTCTTAGCCAGCAACACGGCAATGGGCTCCACAGTGAACATGAACTTTGAGCCAAACCCTCCTCCAACATAAAACGATGAATTCACCCTCACCCTGGAGGTCGGCAGCCCGAAGGTTCGGCAAAGGTATTGCTGGGCGCCGTAAAGCCCCTGCCGCCCCGACCACAGCGTTACACCTCCGCCAGGGTCCGCTTGCGCAATGACGGTATGGGGCTCAAGGGGACAGTGCTGCATCCTGGCGGTAGTGAACCTGTTTTCTATAATCAGCTCAGCCTCCTGGAATCCCTCCTCCACATCACCATGGCGAATCAGGTAGTGATTGCAGATATTGGGCCTATCCGGCTCCAGGCGAACACAGGGCATCGCCTGCTCATAATCGGGCAGGTCAGGATGGACTACAACCGGCGGTCTCTTTCCCCAGGCCTTCTCCACGTCAAATACGCCGGGCATTTCCTCATATTTTACCTCTATGAGTTCCAACGCTTTCTCCGCAATTTCAATCGTGTCTGCCGCCACGGCGGCTACACCCTCGCCAGCAAAGCGAGTCACATTACGAGCCAGAACGTGCTGGTCAAAGGCATACCTGACTCCCCCGGTCCTTTTCTCTGGAACATCCTTCCCGGTTATCACTCCCCTTACTCCAGGCAGCTGCTCCGCCTTTGAGGTATCAATGCCAATAATGCGGGCATGAGCATGGAGACTTCGCAACACCTTGCCGTAGAGCATCCTGGGCAGCTTCATATCGGAGCCAAAACTTGCCTTGCCCAATACCTTCTCCAGCGCATCCACTCGGGGCACGCTGCTGGCTACCACAGAATACTTTGCTATCTCTTTAGTAGTTGTTGTACTGACCATAAATTATCTCCCGGTTTTTCCGCTCAAGATAACCCCTCTGGCTCATTTTCTGAACGGTAACACGATTACCATGTAAAGTCAATATTATGATTTAAAGACTGTTTATTAACCTCACTTCATAGGTTCTATTATTGGCAACCCACCCCCTTCATGTAAAGAATACTTCTCCTGGTCATGTAGAGGAGATATATCTTGAGGGAGAATAAGAGAAAGGCGGAGCCTTTCCAAGGCTTTTTCTTACCTTCGCCCGTTAAGAAAGGATAAGGATAAGGGAGAGTCTAAGAGGGGCGTTAGCCCATCTTTATAAATTATCTTCCCCTTCCCCTTAATAAGGGGAAGGGGATACAGGGGATGTAGTTTCTAAGTAAGTAGCAGTGCCGTTAACTGAAATCTCAGTTGAAGCTCGCCGCAGACATGATGCGACGCTGCTTTGAGTGGTTAACCCGGCAACCGTCAACTACAGACCAGTAGCATTCTTCTTACCTTCGTAGTAGAATGAGCCAAATACACTTTGAGGGAGACAACTATGGAATGGCCGGAATTGATTATGGACGGCTACGGCCGGATACTACAGGTTCTGGAGAAAGCGCTGGACGGGCTGACACTGGACGACTTGAACCAGCAACCCGAGCCCGGGTGCAACAGCATGGGCTGGATAACCTGGCACCTGACACGGATACAGGACGACCATATTGCGGACCTGATGGGGACAGAACAGCTCTGGGTCAGCGGCGGGTGGCATTCCCGGTTCGACAGCCTGCCCAACACCACCGACACCGGGTTTGGCCACCATCCAGAAGATTTGGCGGCATTTAAATCGCCTGATATCGATACTCTGCTGGGATACCAACGAGCCGTACTGGAGCGGTCAAAGCGCTACATCGCCACCCTGTCGATTTCCGACCTCGACCGGGAGTTAAATGAGCCATGGTTCCAACCGCTGCCGACGGTAGGGGTGCGTCTGGTCAGCATCATGAGTGATAACCTTCAGCATGCCGGACAGGTAGCCTACCTGCGTGGCCTGCTGAAGGAGATGGGCCGGCTGGGAGGCACCGGTAGCGCAGAGTAATCACGACGGCCGGTCTGCGTAAGCGGTGATTCCTTCCTGGATTTCCACCACCGGACCTTAATATAGCGGGTCCTGGCATGCACCCGCTGAGATGCAATACTACTCTCATCCACTGCATTCCGTGATATTGTTATCCCCTTTTCCCAAGGAAATTGGAATCAGCCAAAATATCCAAACGTCATGATACCCTTACCCCGGTATTTTGCCATTATTATTTTACCCCCCGGTGCTTACCCTACCCTATTGACAAATGTCTTATTTTGTCTATAATATAGACAGGTGTCGTTTTACTTGAGCTTCTGACATCGTTCTCATTTCATAGATGACGATGAAAAAGGCGGATAAGACCAAGAAACAGCTTAGGGAAGAACCGGGAGCCATGCACCAATGCGTGGCTGAGCTTGAGAAGTCAGAAATGGAGCGTGCGCAGGCAGTGGAAGCACTGCAGGAATGTAGAGATAAACCCCGCTCCCTGACGGAGCCAAGGTTTGAGCTACTCATTGTGGATGATGATGCGAACCTGGCTTCAAACTTACAAGATATCCTGAAGGAAGCGGGATACAGTACTACGGTGGCTAATGACGGCCAAACCGCACTCACACTATGCCGTGAGAAGTTGTTTGACCTGGCGCTCATAGACATTAAGCTGCCTGACATACCGGGGATAGAGCTAATCCAGAAGTTGAGCGAACTAAGACTTGGAGTGGAGTATATCATCATCACTGGCTATGCTTCACTGGACACGGCTGTTGAGGCCGCCGGGCGGAGGGAAATAGTATCCTATGAAACCAAGCCGCTTGATATGTACCGTCTCTTATCTCTCATTAAACAGGTCGCCGAGCGCAAGCGAGCAGAGACGGAGTTGCGGGAGAACCGGCATTGGCTTTCCACAACACTCAGGAGTATTGGCGATGCAGTGATTACCACCGACACTGAGGGCTGTGTGACCCTGATAAACCCCGTTGCCCAGACCCTGACCGGCTGTAGTGAAGAAGACGCCATGGGGAGACCTCTGCAGGATGTCTTCAACATCATAGATGAGAAAACGGGTAAACCGTCAGAGAATCCGGTAGCGAGGGTAATCAGAGAAGGCGTTGTCGTTGGACTGGCAAACCATACGGTATTGATAGCCAAAGACGGAATGAAGCGGTCTATCGCTGACAGCGGTGCGCCCATCAGAGGCGACAGGGGCAATGTCATCGGTGTGGTTTTGGTCTTCCGGGACATCACCGAGAGCAAGAGGGCGGAGGAAAGGTTGCTGCGGGCGGCTGAAGAGTGGAGAGCAACTTTTGACTCTATAACCGATTTAGTTTTCATCCAGGATAAGGACTTCAGGTTTACCAGGGTGAATAAGGCTTGTGCTGACGCCTTCAAAATGAAGCCAAAGGAGCTTATTGGTAAAATCTGCTATAAAATGTTCCATGGAACTAATGAGCCGGTGCCCAATTGCCCCCATAGAAAAACGATGGAGACCAAAGAACCATCCAGGGAGGAGTTCTTTGAACCTCACCTGGGGATTCACGTTGAGATAACTACGGCACCAATATTTAATAAAAATGGCGAGGTGGCAGCTTCTGTCCACGTGGTAAGAGACATCACCGAGCGCAAGCAGATGGAGGCGCAACTCATGGTCACCGACCGGCTGGCTTCCGTCGGCGAGCTGGCATCGGGCATCGCCCATGAGCTTAACAACCCGCTGACCAGTGTCATTGGCTTCTCCCAGTTATTACTGGAGAGGGATATGCCTGAGGACATCAAGGAGGATATAGAAACTGTTCACCGGGAAGCCCAACGAGCGGCTGAAGTGATAAAGAACCTGCTCACCTTCGCCCGAAAACACTCGCCAACTAAGCAACCGGTGAACATAAACGAGGTTATAGGGAAGGTGCTGGAACTGCGTGCCTATGAACAGAAGGTAAACAATATCCAGGTCAATACCCGCCTTGCCCCTGACCTGCCCGAAGTCATGGCTGATTATTTCCAGCTGCAGCAGACCTTCCTAAACATTACTATTAACGCCGAATACTTTATGATAGAGGCACACAACAGAGGCACACTGACTATTACCACCAAAAGGGCAGGTGATGTGGTCATTACTTCCTTTGCCGATGACGGTCCCGGGATAGCGCCGGAGAACCTGGGGCACCTGTTTGACCCCTTCTTCACCACCAAGGAGGTAGGCAAAGGCACCGGGCTGGGACTCAGCATCTGCCATGGAATAATGACCGAGCACAGCGGCCGGATATATGCCGAAAGCGAGCCGGGCAAAGGCGCTACCTTTGTCGTGGAACTACCAATGGCAGGTAACGACAAGCAAGGGGGCAACTAAGTGTCTGGTACTGGCATCAAGAGAATCCTGGTAGTTGAAGATGAACCGGCAATCGGCGAGATCTGCCAGAGAAGCCTTACTATACTCGGCTTTGCGGTGGCTATCGCCAACAACGGCAGAGTGGCCCAAGCTAGATTATCCAAAAGGGATTACGCTCTGATTCTTATTGATATTATGACACCGGTAATGAACGGTAGGGAACTCTACCACCATATCAAAGAGACATATCCTAATCTAGCTGAACGGGTGATATTCACCACCGGAGATGTGCTGGGCGGTGACACCCAGCGCTTTCTGGAGCAAGCCCACAGACCGTTTTTGCCCAAACCGTTCACCCCGGATGAACTGAAAGCTATAGTCAGAGAAACTCTGAGGCAAATGGACAATGTCTGAAAAAAAGACGCTACTGATTGTTGATGACGAAGAATCAATCAGGGGGTTTCTCCACCGGAGGCTGTCAAGAGAGGGCTTCCAGTGCCAGGAAGCCGGTAGTGTAAACCAGGCTCTGGATAAACTGCGGAGCAGCCCGGTTGATTTAGTGATTCTGGATATTAAAATGCCCGGTAAACCGGGAACTCAGCTGTTGCCGCAAATAAAAACTAGCTATCCCGATACTGCGGTAGTTATGGCTACCGCTATTACAGATACCAATATCGCCGTTCAGTGCATGAAGCAAGGGGCTTATGACTATTTAACCAAGCCCTTTAACCTGGATGAGGTTATCATTAGTGCAAACCGGGCTCTGGAGACAAAGAGGCTTGAGCTTGAGAATAGAGAATACCAGCAGCATCTGGAGGAGCGGGTTAAGGAACAAGCTGAGAAAATCCGGTCTTCATTTCTCAATGCGATAGCCGCCCTAGCCTATGCCCTGGAAGCCAAGGACAACTACACCAGTGGGCACTCACGACGGGTGACACAAATTGCCATAGCTATCGCCCAAGAGCTAGGTATGTCACCAGAAAGTGTAAATAAAATACAGCTTGCGGGACAAGTCCACGATATTGGCAAAATAGGAGTAAGGGAATCTGTTCTAAATAAACCGGGTAAGCTAACTCCGGCGGAGTTCCAGCATGTAAAACGCCACTGTGAAATAGGGGAGCGCATCCTTACTCCTATTGCGGATGATGAGGAAATTAACCAGATGGTCAGGCACCATCACGAGCTCTATGATGGCACCGGTTATCCTGATGGGCTAAAAGGTGAGTGTATACCGTTAGGTGCCAGAGTCCTGGCAGTGGCTGATACCTTTGATGCCATGACCTCTAGCCGCCCCTACCGCCCGGCGGTATCCGTAAATGAGGCACTAAATGAAATCGGCAAATGCGCCGACACCCAGTTTGACCCGGCTGTAGTTGCCGCCTTCCTCAAGATACCGGCGGTTAAAATAGTTAAGGCAAAAGTGCCAGTTCATTGAACGCATGAGTGGAGGTCTATAGCCATGAACCCATTGAGTAAGAAAAAAATACTTATAGCCGATGATGAACAACCCATCAGGTCACTGGTAACCAGGTTCCTTGGTAACAAATATACTGTTCTCGAGGCAGGTGACGGAGAGGTAACCATAGAGTTGTCTCGCCGCCAGAAACCAGACCTTATCCTGCTGGATATTATGATGCCAAAGATGGACGGCTATACCGCCTGCCATACACTTAAAAGAGACCCGCTTACCAAGGCAATTCCTGTAGTCATGCTTACCGGGTTGGGCTATGCCCTCAACCTGAAACTCAGCCAGGAAATGGGCGCTGATGGATATATAACTAAGCCCTTCACCTCCCAGGACTTGTTGAGCACAATTGGCAAATTATTGACAAGCCCCGGGTAATACGCAGGGTTATCCGATAGCCCCTCATCTTTTACCCCCCCCCCCCCCCCCCCCCGACTAATTTTTTCAGGGGTGGGAGGGGGTTCCAGGGGGGGGGGGCCCCCGCCCCGGGCCGAGGCCAAAAACCAACCCTAGCCTCTCTTCCCCCTTCCCTGCCTCTCTCCCTATTCTTATTTTCCCATCTAATTATAACCACTTAGGTAAT
>SDBV01002261.1_pt1 | contig 28813 bp, 18 predicted proteins | sample 2277081 | NCBI WGS metagenome assembly SDBV01 (sample SAMN10402039, study PRJNA504765) | marine sediment metagenome | isolation source: marine sediment core GS10_PC15, 223 cmbsf | place: Arctic Ocean: Southern Knipovich Ridge | collected 2010
GGACGCCCCCCAGCCCTTGATCTGGTCCTTTCCCAGTGCCGTGCCCAGCAGGTTGACATAGGCCCCGCCTGCGCTCCTGAAGTACAGGTTTGCCCGAAACTCCTGCGCCAGGTAAAACTCGATATCCACCTGCGCGGATGGGGGTAGCCCGCCTGACTTCGTGCTACCCGCCCCGCCCGGTCCGGCCATGTTGGGCAGTACGTTGACCAGCGCGCCCGCCCCTGCACCGTCACCCGCGTCGAGCAGGAAGAACACGTTGTTCTTGAACACATTACCGCAGTTGGGCGCCAGCGGGCCGCCCCTCCCCTCCCGGCCGGGGTTCGCCTGCTCGCGCTGGAGGCTCAGCAGGGCGCCCTGCACGCCCTTGCCGCCGACGTTCGCCAGCACGTTGTTGTAGAACACCGCCCCGTTGGCGCTGGAGACCATAACCGCGTACTGCTCGCCGCCGAGGAAGATGTTCCGCCTGATGATCGCGCCGTTGAGGTTGGCCTCGCTTGGGCCCATACCGGCCGCGCCGCCCGCCGTTCCCGCGATCAGTTTCACAGGCCCCTGCGGGTGCGGGTTGTATAGGAAGCAGTTCTCGATGACCAAGTTGCTCACGCCGCTGGGGTTGATGCAGCCGAATCGCCTTGCGCTGACCATGACGCAGTTGCGGATCACGACGCTGTCGAGGTTGTGCGGCACGACGTGCAGGTCGGCCGAATCGTAAAAAAGGCAGTTCTCAATCAGTATGTGATGGTGGCGAACCTCCTTGTAGTTAGCCTTGACGCCCCAGTTGGAGTCGTGGAACACGCAGTTGCGGATGATTATGTGGTCGCCCCACGCGGCGATACCGTTTCGTCCGTTCCCGTCGAACTCCAGCCCGTCGATTATGTAGTGGCTCACGCCGTCCTGCGGCAGCATCGTCATGCCGTTGGGGCCGCCCTTGCCGATAAGAACGCGGTCCGTGCCGTTGCGGCGGATGGTGCTGGGCTTGCCTGGCCGGCCGGATTTCCTGATGAAGATCCCGTCGGGTTCCTTGTACTTCCCGGCGTGGATTGTGATCGTGTCGCCCGGCTCGACCGCCTTCAACGCCCGGCTGACAGTGGCCCACGGGCGCTGGGCCGTGCCGTCCGCGACGTCGTCGCCCGAGACCGCCACGTGATACTCCACCGCACGCAGAGCGCCGGGCGCCAGGCAGAAGACAAGACCCGCGATCGCGGCCGACAACAACCATCGCAGGGAATCGCGAGGCGGACGGTGGTTATGCGATATCTTCATGATGTGGTTCCCGTCAAAGCACGTCAATCGGTCGGAGACATTGTAGCTGCGGCTTGGACGTGCGGCAAGAAACCGGCGGCCACCCCGCCGCTGCAGGACGTAGCTGAGCGTTGTCAGGGCGCACAGTGATCTCCTCCCTGTTTTCTGGTCCACATGAAATCGTAAGCGCAAAAGTCGCACGCCAAATGTGGCAGATATAGGAAGAGGTACAAATGATGGCCTGACTTTCATTCAGATTGGTACATAAAATGGGGGCAGATCATCACAACATGACGTATCGGCGTGTTCCTTGAAGAATCAGTCGTCATTTTCCCAGGAGCTGATATAATAAGTGCCGATTGCTTTGGAGGGCGAATCGGGCTTCTTGTAGCGTCAGTTGTGGTCCGTCATCTCTGAAGCCAGCTCTAACAGGATCAATAGGAGCCGGATATGTTTGCGCATCAGATGAGGGGGAGTCTCTGGTCGTTGATGGCGATTGCAGCCATAGCAGTTCTTGTTTCTGGCGTCCAGGTATCCTCGGCGGGAAATGTTGTAGGGCGGTGCGTCTTCTACAACCAGTCGTACTTCGACGGGAACAGTGCAGTCCTGGACATCTCGGATGACCTGGCCATCGCCACGGATAAGTCGGCGCTGCTGCCTGGCGGCACGGCCGCGTTCAGCAACTACACCAGCTACGGCAAGGGCGTCAACGGCGTCATGGTCGACATTGCAAGCCTGCCCGGCGTGCCGACAGCGGCGGACTTTGAATTCAAAGTCGGCAACGATTCGACGCCGGCTGACTGGGTGGTGCTTGGTGTGTCGCCGACGATTTCCGTTCGCACCGGCGACGGGGCGGGAGGGTCGGACCGCATTAGCATCGCCTTTCCGGCTGGCGCGATCACGGGTAAGTGGCTGGAGGTAACTGTCAAGGACACTGTAGCGACCGGCCTGGCCTCTGACGACGTGTTCTATTTCGGTAACGCCATCGGCGAGACAGGCAACTCGCCGACGGATGCGGAGGTAACGCCCGCCGATGAGGTCGCCGTGCGTAACGGCTCGCACACGCTTGGGCTGAATCCCGCGACGATCACGGACGCCTGTGATTTCAACCGCGACCGCAAAGTCGGCCCGACGGATCAGATTATCTGCCGCAACAACGGCACGAGTTCGCCCACGGCCTTGCAGCTTATCAGTCCCCCAATCCCCCCGACTGGCGCCGGATTGCACGTCGCTCAGACCGGAAGCGACGTCACGGGTGACGGCTCGCTAGCCAACCCGTGGCGAACGGTACGGTACGGCCTGACCCAACTGGCAGCCGGCGATACGCTTTACATTCACGCGGGCATTTACCCGGCAGGCGGGGACCCCGACGGGACATATGAGATTCACGCCAGTGGTACGGCGGGCAATCCGATCACGATCCGCAACTACGGGACCGACTACGTGAGGCTCCGTACTGTCGGCACGGGCGTGTACATGCTCGATGAGGACTATATTACACTCGAGGGCCTGGACATCGCTCCGACGGGCGGGACGTGCCTAAAGGGATACGGAAACTACATTACCGTCCGCAACTGCATCCTGCGTGGGCCCAACCAAGCTGTCAAAACCAACAGCCTCACGACCCGTTACCATCACCTGCTGGTCGAAAACAATCACATATACAGCTTCGGCGATATCCCGATATTCATTGACAACATGGACAGCGTTATCGTCCGCAACAATCACATTCACGACGCGTGGCTGCTGATGGATCCGGGCGGGGTGAGCGACCTGATCATCGAAGATAACTTCATGGAGAACACGAACCACGCGCTGGGCTGCCTGAAGATAAGGTGGGGCAACGTCGAGCCGCAGAGCGGCGAGAACTGCCGAGGCGCTATCATCCGGCGTAACGTAATGGCCAACGGCTCGAAGTACGTTATGCTCGTCGCCAGCGCCAACGGCGCGATGTACTACAACAACGTCTTCGCCAAGTCCGATGGCGGAATGACCGACCAGGGGCTGTTCTACATGCAGCAGGACGGCTCGGACGCAGTCGACAACAAGAACGAGAACAACGTATTCAAGAACAACATCTTTTACGTAGCGGGCACGGACGGGTCCCATCCTGTCTACAACGCCCTCTTGATGATCGCCGACTCGATGGACGAAGACTACGACGATCAGGAGTTCGATTACAACTGCTGGTACAAGACGGCCGGTACTCAGTACGTTCGCGTCGGGGGCGTGTGGACCTTCAAGTCAGAGTTGCAGGGCTGGCGGGGGCTGTACGACTTCAACTCGATATCCTCATACAACCCGCAGATGGTCAATCCGATCTACCAGGCCGGGGCGGCGGGCTTTGAGCTGACATCCTCCAGCCCGTGTATCGACAGCGGTACGCCCTTGACCCATGCCGTTGGCAGCGGTTCGGGCACGGTCATTACCGTCGCCGACGCACGCTACTTCTCGACAGGCCTGGATATGGTTGAAGGCGACACTGTCTGGATCGGAAGTCCTCCGCAGACAGCGACGGTGATTGGCAAGAACATCGACACCAATACTCTGACTGTGGACACGTCCGTAAGTTGGTCCCACGGCGACCCGGTGACGCTGCCTTACGAGGGACACAAGCCCGACATCGGTGCGTTTGAATATGATTTCGGCGGGGGCAACACGGCTCCGTACGTCGACGCCGGGCCGGATCGGCAAACCACTCTGAGTAACAGTGCTAACCTGCTGGGAACCGTCAGCGATGACGGCCCCGTGACGATCAGTTGGTCAAAGCTTCAGGGCCTTGGCAGCGTCACGTTCGGTGATCCCAGTTCGCCAACCACGACTGCTTTGTTCTCGGAGTCCGGCACATATATCCTGCGCCTCGTTGCCGATGACAGCACGTTCGCTATTGGTGACAACGTTACGGTCCGCGTCAGCGCAACCATGGGACTGTACCAAATGTACGACGGAATGGTCGTCATGGAGGCGGAAGGGTATCACGGCAACGCCAAGCGCGACGATGTATCAGCTTCCCCTTGGCTGAACGAAACCGCCTTCGCAGACTACAGCGGCACGGGTTATCTTCGGGCGCCGGTCGGTTCTACGGAGATCTGGAGCGACGGGGCCGAGGCCCACTACCGCATCCAGTTCACGGATCTGGCCACGTACTACATCTGGGTGCGGCGGTACAGTGTGGACGCAACGGAGAACTCATGCCTGGCCGGCATCGACGGAACGCAGTTCGACCAGCCTCGTTTTGACGGGTATGCCGGCTACTGGGGCCAGTGGGCGTGGCGGAGGGGCGCGACGGTTAACATAGAGGCCGGCAACCGCAGGTTGTCGTTCGTTCGTCAGGAGATCAACTACAAGTTCGATAAGATTGTCATTACAGACGACCCGACCTATACACCCAGTGGCCACGGGCCCGATGCGGATACTGCCAACACAGCTCCTCAAGTGGACGCCGGGATCGACTACATTATGAACATCGCCAGTGCCGGGCCGCTGAACGGGACGGTCAGTGACGATGGCCTGCCGTTCAACCCGGGCACGGTGACGACTCAGTGGTCGAAGCAGTCAGGGCCTGGTGCGGTGACCTTCGACGACGCTTCGGCAGTTGATACAACCGCTACGTATTCGGCTCTTGGCGTGTATGTGCTGCGACTGACGGCCGATGACGGTGATGTGTTTGATTATGACGAGGTGACGATCACTGTCGCCGTCACTGGAGGCAACCTGCCGCCCACCGTAGCTGCCGGGTCCGATAACGTTCTGGACCTGCCCGCCTCGGCGAATCTCGACGGCACGGTGTCCGATGACGGACAGCCGGCCTCGCCTGGATACTTAACTGTGACCTGGTCCAAGCAGTCGGGCCCCGGAACGGTAACGTTCGGCGACTCATCTGCGGTCGATACCACGGCCAGCCTGTCTACAGACGGCGTCTACGTCCTCCGGCTGACAGCGGATGACGGCGAATATTCCGTTTACGACGAAGTGACGATTGCCGTTTATCCGGGCAACTCGGCCCCGACTGTCTTTGCTGGAGGCGACGACAGCTGCACTCTGCCCGATGCCCTGACACTGGACGGGACGGTCTCAGATGAGGGCTTGCCGAATCCACCCAGTTCGGTGACGACGACGTGGACGAAGCAGTCCGGCCCGGGAACCGTAACGTTCGGCGACGACAGTGCGGCCGATACGACCGCGGGCTTTTCGACGTACGGCACGTATATCCTGCGTCTGACGGCCCACGATGGTGAACTATCCACATACCACGAGATGCTGGTTACCGTCAATCCTGACCCCAGCGCCACGGGGCCTTTCCTGGAATCAGGCGGCACGCTGGTTATGGAGGCGGAAAACTACCATACCAACGATGTTAGGACAGATCCAAGCGGCGTCAATTGGACGCTTGATAACGCGCCGACAGGCTGTGTCGGGGCTGGATATATGTACCCAGGCTTGATGCACCCGAATTACACATCGACGTGGGCCGAAGCCGCCGAGATGACTTACAACATCAAGATCGACACGCCAGGGACGTACTACATCTGGATTCGTCGCTTCTGTGAAAGATCGACGGGGAACTCCTGCTACGTTGGGCTCGATGGCGCTCAGCTTGGCGGGGCCAAGTTCGACAACCACAACGTAAACTTTTATTCGTGGCAGTGGAAGAATCTCTTCAGCGGCACCACCGCGACGGTCGTCCTGTCGGCCGGAACGCACACGTTCCATATCCGTAGAGCCGAGGAAGCCTACCGGATCGACCGAATTCTCCTGACGACGAATGCGGGCTACACGCCGTCCGGCCATGGCCCTGCCGAGAGCCCCAGACAGGAGTAAACGGTCAGGCGAAATGTGGGCTTGGCGATGCGGTCCTTCGGCGCTCTGCTTGATCCGTGTCCTTCAGGCCGTCCGCGGCGACGTGGCCGGGATGACGGCGGTACACGGCGAAATGACGGGAGGATGCAGAGGCGACGGAGGCGGTCTGTCCGGAACACGCGCAATATGCTAGTCGAACAGGCCCCACGACGATCGTGGGCCGACGCTATCCGGAAAATCCCGGTTAAAATAATTGAGGAGTACAGCATGAAGAACTCAACACTGGATTTTTCCCTTCAAGTTGATGGCGTGGAAGGGATTTGTCCGGCGGGCGAAAAGCACGCGCAAGGCGCAATGGCCGAAGGAAAAATCCCGGTGTTGTCCTGCGAGGGGCCTTGTATACGGGGGGAAATCGCCAGGCTTGCCGCGAACATCGTGGCTAGGGAACCCCCCTACGCTCGCAGTTGCTATGCGGAAACGTTCCTGGTCCCCCATTCGTCAATGAAGCGTTGGCTAATGGGAGCCGATAAGGTCGTAATGATTGACGGTTGCTTCCTGAAATGTTTGGGAAGGATATTGAAAAACATTGTCGATGAAGAGAGGATAATTCATATCGATTCTCTGCCTTTACACGGGAAGTTTGGGAGTGCATTTCTGTATACCGATGTCCCGGAGGCTGAACGGACCGAAGTTGCACAGGAGGTTGCCGATAAGATTCTAACCATGCTGGAAGAAGAACGTGTGTCTGCCGAATAGTGGAGGCTAACGGCGGACAGCCTCAAACAGGATGGTTTCTTCGCCCGCGTCAGTGTGCGAATCTCATTCCGGTGAAGGCCGCTGTTGAATGCCAGTAGATACGCCACGGCCCTGGCCAAGGCGGTCCTCGGCGTTCAGCGTCTTGGCGTTGGTTCCTAGGGACAATCGTGGTATGCTCCTGTTTGAAAGGGAAGAATACCACGAGTTGCAAAATGTCAAGCAGCGAGATATCTCGGCGGGATTTTCTCAAGGTTACCGGCGCTTCGGTCGGGGCCCTCGGGCTGGCCGGTCTGGTGGGATGCATTGCGAAGGATCAAACGGTTTACCTTGAAGAGGGCGTGCTTCCGGACGCATGGAAAAAGGCAGTGTGCCGATACTGCGGGACTGGCTGTGGGATGGAGCTGGGCGTCAAGGACGGCAAGGTTGTAGCCATTCGCGGCTGGAGGGATTACCCGGTAAACAAGGGGGTATTGTGTCTCAAGGGGCTGTCGTTGATGTACGTCGTCCATTCCAAACAGCGGGCAGGCGACCCCCTGATTCGCAACGGGGACCGGTTCGCCAAAGTCTCCTGGAACAAAGCGTTGGATCGGGTCGCCGAGAAGCTCAAGGAAACCATCACCAAGCACGGTCCACAGTCAGTGGCGATGTACCTCGGGGCCCAACTTTTCACCGAGGAGTTCTACGTAGCCAACAAGCTGTTTAAGGGAGTCCTCGGAAGCAATAACATAGAGTCCAATGCCCGACTGTGCATGGCCAGTGCGGTCACTGGGTTCATGACCACCTTCGGCCTGGACGAGCCGCCGGGGCCTATGCCGACATCGATGAGGCCGACTGTTTTTTCCTCATCGGCTCGAACCTGGCGGAACAACATCCTGTAATCTTCGCGAGGATTCTCGAACGCCGCGCAGCCAACAAGGACGTCAAGATTATCGTCGTCGACCCACGGATGACGCCAACGGCAGCCCACGCCGATCTCTGGCTGCCGCTGCTTCCCGGAACAGATATCGCCCTGCTGAACGCCATGGCGCAGGTTCTCGTTGAGGAAGGCCACGTTGACCGGTCATTCGTCGCCGCCCATACGCGGTTCGTTGAAGACGGCAGCGTGTGGGGGCCCCAGAAGAATCTGGACTTCGCCTCTTTTCGCGAGTTCCTGGCCGATTATGCGCCGCAGAAAGCTTCCGCCTTAACGGGCCTTGCCGCCGAAGATATTCGGCGAGCGGCACGAATGTTCGGCCGGTCGCGGACAACGATGTCCCTTTGGACCATGGGCCTCAACCAGCGGCGCTGGGGTACGTGGGCTAACAACGCCGTTTACAATCTCCACCTTCTGACGGGAAAGATCTGCAAGCCGGGTTGCACGGCCCTTTCGATGACGGGCCAGCCCAACGCCTGCGGAGGCGCCAGGGAAGTGGGGGCTCTTTGCCACGTCCTGCCTGCCCACCGCTCGGTGAAGAACCCAGCTCATCGCGCGGAGATGGAGGCCTTGTGGGGACTCAAAGCCGGGGCGATCTGCCCAAATCCAGGCTCCCACACCATGGCCATGTTTGATAAGATACAAAAGGGAAAGATAAAGTTCCTCTGGGTTGGCTGCTCAGACCCCGCCCAGACACTGCCGAACCTTTCCAGGTATTTAAGTGGCATGAAGGATGTGTTTCTGGTCGTGCAGGACATCTTTCCCCCCACACAGACTCAGCCGGAAGGCTTCGCTCACCGCACCGCGGAACTGGCGGATGTCTTCCTGCCCTCGGCGTTTTGGATCGAAAAAGGCGGGGTATTCGGCAACACGGAGCGAAGAAGCTGCCTCAGTGAAAAAGCCATCGATCCTCCGGAAGGACTGCTGGCCGATTGGCAGATATTTGTAGAGGTCGCAAAGCGAATGTGTTACGGGGATCATTTTAAGTACAGCTCAACCGGGCAGATATGGAACGACTATCGCCGCGCTACGCAAGATACCGACATGGATCTGTCCGGTGTGACCTACGAGAAGATGCTCACGCAGGGCGGGGTTCAATGGCCGTGTCCATCCGGCGCCGATACTGGCAGTGTCCGCCGATATGTACTCAACGAGGACCTGCACCTGCAGCGATTGGTGCGCGACGGGGAGGTCCAGGTCAGCGGTGACGGTGTGTACTTTTACGGCTACAGCGATGGCAAGGCCAAGATATTCAAGCGTCCGCACGTTCCTCCTGCCGAGATCCCGGATGCGGATTATCCTATGTATCTCACCACCGGGCGCGTCATTCATCACTGGCATTCCGGGACGATGACGATGCGTGTCCCTTACCTGAAAAAAGCCGTTCCCTCCGCCTTTGCTGAAATCAACTCCGACGATGCCGACAAACTCGGCATCGATGACGGCAACATGGTCAAGGTCGTTACTCGTCGCGGCGAATTAGTCATTCGCGCCCGTGTTCCCAGACCAACGCAGCTTGAGCCTGTCGGCTTGGAAGGGCGCGTCAGCATCCCGCGTCCGGGCGTGGTGTTCTTGCCGTTTTTTGATGCGGCAAAACTGGTGAACATTTTGACCATCGATGCGGTTGACGACATGTCCAAGCAGCCGGAGTACAAGATTTGTGCGTGCCGTCTTGAAAGGGCCTGACAATGCCGCGCCTTGGAATGGTGATAGACATACGCAAATGTCTTGGTTGCCAGACGTGCACAGTGGCCTGCTGCATAGAGAACAGCGTAATGACCACTAAGAACTGGCACATCGTGTTGGATACGGTCGAGGGCGAATTCCCGGCGATTCACAGACGCTTCTATCCGCGCCCCTGCCAGCATTGCAAGAATGCCCCGTGTGTCGAGGTCTGCCCGACGGGTGCGTCGCACAAGACCGAAGATGGTCGCGTGCTCATAACTTATAAGGACTGCATCGGGTGCAGGTATTGCATTGCGGCATGTCCGTACGAGGCGCGCGTATTCAATTGGAAGAAGCCCAAAAAGCCTTTGACGGAGAATCCTGCCGTGCCCGTTCGTTCGCGCGGGATCACGGAGAAGTGCACTTTCTGCACACACCGGATCGACGCTGCCAACAACAAGGCCCAAGCCATAGGCAGTGACACGCCGGAGGGGGTAGTCCCCGCCTGCGTCGAGGAATGCATCGGTAAGGCGAGATACTTTGGCGACCTCGACGATCCAAACAGTGTGATCGCTCGCCTGGTCGCCACACGCGGTCATCAGAGATTGTTGGAAGAAAAAGGCACCGACCCGAGCGTCATCTACTTGTTGTAGGAGACGGACTGATGGGTAAAACCGCTCGACATGCTTTAATCGCCGGCTTGGCAATTCTGGTTCTTGCCGGCGCCGTCGCTGGGATATTGCAGTTGCAGCAAGGATTGACGAGTACGGGTCTGCATGAGCCTGTTGTTTGGGGTCTTTACGTCGTTTGTTTCGCCTTCTTCGCGGGGATTGGCGCGGGTGCCCTGTTCGTGGCATCACTGGTGCTGTGCACTGGGCAAGAGGAGTATCTGCCGTTCGCACGCGCCGGATCCGTGGTGTCGCTGGTTTGTCTTATGCTTGCCGGAATGTTCATCACTATTGATCTCGGCCGGCCGGAGCGGGCCTTCCTGCTGATGCTCAAACCGCAACTCTCATCGCCATTGATCTGGGACTTCTTCATCCTTAATGCCATGCTGGGGGTGGCGGCAATATACACGCTTTTTGTTCTGCGAAGAGAAGTACTGAGCAATCCCCGACGTTCCGGGCTTCTTTCCCGCATGCTGGGTCTGGCAGGTAAGGACGTCAAGACACTCCATGTGCCAATGCCGGTTCGCATCCTTGCCGGAATAATGGTCGTTGGCGTGCCGATTCTGTACTTGCTCACAGTTCGCGTCTTTGCGTCTCTGAGGGCACGGCCTGACTGGAATACGACGGTGCTGGGGCCGGTTTTTCTCGTCTTCGGGGCCATCTCGGGTCTGGCGGCGATCTGTGTGGTGGCCGCTCTGTGGAATAGGACGCAACAGCAAAGCGAGCAAACCGCACGCTTGTGGCGGATTGTACGCACTGCCCTGATCATCCTCATCGTGGTCGATATTACGCTGACGCTCAGCCCTTTGGCGAGCATGCGACAGTTCGACTCGCCGGCCCGGTTGGGTATCTGGTCGAAGGTGGGAAGTGCCACTGCCCTGGAACTGCTGGCAGGCTTGCTCGTGCCACTGGTGATCCTGGTAGCGGCCCGTAAGAAGTTACAGGTATGGCCCGTGGTGGCCGGTATGCTGATACTCTTTGGCGTGTTCGTAAAGCGATGGCACGTCATCATCCCGGCGATGCTCCAGCGAAGCCTTCCACTTCCGCCGGGGTCCTATCAGCCAAGTGCGGTGGAGTACGCCATATCGGCCGGCATCGCCGCCTTTGGGGTGTCACTAATGTTTTTGTTAATGGCGGTCGGACACGGCAGTGACCGGGTTGACACTGAACATCTGCTATAAGGTTGGCTGCAGGGGCGGGGCAGATTTCGATAAGCGCCACCCCCGCCCGCAGAAACGCGCCAGTTGTCGCAGATTCTCACCGTTTGTCGCAAGTTCTAGCAGTTTCTAGCGGTTTGTCGCAGTTTCTGACGATTTCTCGCAGTTTGTAGCAGGTCCAAAACACCGTAGCTCCTGTGGCCGCAAGCAATTGCGCTTTTGCGCGCCGCTCCTGGCGAAAATCTCGCCCCCCCGGCCGCTCGAATCCGCGGGGGCAAAGACCCAGCCCTATGTGGTTGTCAATTCGCCGATCGGGCGACAACAATGACACAATTACAAAAGCGTCGGGCGCACAAAGCGCCTCCATACTTACCGGCAGCGCGAGCGTATGCGCGCGCAGGGGCGGTCTTTTTCGACCATCGGTTCTTGTAACTCCCGGCCGTGCCGGGAAAAGAGAATCTGCATTTTTCCGCGCATCACCGCCCCCGCCATGCAGCCGTGCGCGCGCAGAACAGTTCCTAGTGCTTAGGTCCTAGAGTTGATGGGTGCCGTGGCTTGTGCAGCGCAGCGAAGCAACCACGCGGATTATCATCGAGGTCTGCGCGGCGGGTCAGGAGACCCGCCGCGCGTTTGCGCATATTCTCAGTTGCAGGCCTATCGGGCCACTCCCTGAAAAGCAGCCAGTCTGGCTTTCTCCATTAGCTCAGACACCCACGCTTCAAGGAAGAAAGGATACATGTGCAGTTTCAATATCTCTCCCGCAAAGCCATACCCCTCCTTGGACAACCAGGCTTCGCGTAGATTTCTATGATGAGGGAATTCTTCCGCGGTTCTATCTTCGAAGAACGTCGCCAGCCGTAGCTGTCTTCGTGCCCTAACGTTCTGTCTGATCCTGCCCGACAGAGGAACAGCCCGCAAATACTGTCTTACAGCCTTCATATCCGCATCATCCTTCCAATACTCTTTCGCAAGTCTTTGGGGCATCCTCTGGAGTAACTTCTCACCTCGATCGATGCCCGAGCCCCGATGCTCGTCAGCAGTGTGGTGCAGGAAGGGGTCGTAGAAGAACACAGCGGCGTTATAATCCAGCCTATGGCTGGCGAGAAGAGGTGCGAACACTTCGGGCGAGTTTCCGGCATGGAATAGGTTCCACGGGCCGTCCCCGATCAGTATGGTGTAGCATAGCCGGTTCAGGTCTCGGCGATTATACCCAATGATCTTGTTGTAAGCATGTCGAAGCATGGGCAACGTGTACCTGCGCACATCCATAATGAGCAGTCTTGAAGAAACCGTGTGCGGGGCCATCGCTTCAATTTCCGCTATAATTTCCGCCGTTGTCCTGTCTTGCGGGCAGATGACCTTACAATCCGGCATTGCCGGATCGCAGCAGATCCTCTCACGCAGATCAGCCGCAAGTGCATGATCCAGCGTCAATACATGTATCCGGTCTTGTCTGCCGGGATGACTAAGCATAATACATTACCTCTGTCCGGTCGGGCCGTGGCGTTCTCAATAGTCTTAACGTTTCATATGCTTTCCAGGTTCCCGCGGCCCATTTCGGGGATACCCCCCGTGAACGGCTGGCCTATGAAAAGCGGCGCCAGCGGACCCCCGTAATAAGGGCTGTCCAGCCGAAGACTCTCCAGCCGCGGCATGGAGACGAGCGGATCGTCGGAAGGCAGCTTCCAGTACCAGTTGGCCGCGACGGCCGTGTTGTACAACCGCTCGGGGGGGACAGTATAATGCACGACAAATCGCCTGGCGGCGTATCCGGGCAAGGTTATATGAGAGATCCCGATACAAACCTGGTGATATTCAGGAGACAGATGCCATGCAGAAGCTATCCCTTGCAGCAATCGTTGCGATCGTCACGTTGCTTGCCGCGCCCCCCTGCCAAGCGGGTACAGCCCTGGAACCGACGCAGCCCCTTGCGACCTCCGGCTGGACGGTTACCTCCAGCGCGGATACGGACGAGGCCAATCTGATCGACTCAGACCTCCGGACGTTCTGGGCTGGAAAAACCGTGCAGGTTGGCGGCCAGTGGATCCAGATCGACTTCGGCAGGTCCACCACGGTCGGAGAGGTACGGCTGCTTACCGGTCACGGCGACGGGTTCGATTGGGGCGACAACCGATACTGGGCCAGAGGCCTGCACCTGGAGGCCAGCGAAGATGGCCAATCCTGGCGAACCGTCTTGCGCCAAAAGGACACGGTGCCCAAGCCCGGGTCGCATCTGTTCCTGCCATTGGCCAAGCCCGCCCAGACGCGGTACCTCAAGATCACCCAGACCAACAAGGCCGACGGTAAGTGGTTCTGGTGGCGCGTGAATGAGCTGCAGGTTTACGACCGTCGCGTCTCCCCGCCCGAGCCGACGGCCGAGCCGATCATCACCATCGACGCGGGCCGTGGCGTCAAGCCGATCCGCCGCACGCTGTTCGGCGTGGCGATTCACTCGGCCAAGCTACTCGCCAGCAGCGAGTGTTTGCAGACGGGCAAGGTGGCGCTGATGCCCTGGGTGGTCGCACCTACCCGCAATCTCGGCTTGCAGGCCACGCTGGCGCGCGTGGATCAGCCCGGGCCGATCACTGCCTTTGAGGGCGATCCGGACGCCCATCAGAAGAAGATGGCCATGAGCATCGAGGTCTTTGCTCGCTTCTGCGAGGAGTCCGGGATTCCGCTGGGGAACATCATGGTCGGGCTGGAGTCGATCTCCACAAGCGTAGTCGGCGACGAGCCCCGCAGCCCCGAGTTCCACGCCAAGTGGGTCGAATACGTCAACTGTCCGGCCGACGAGAACTGGAACGGCGGCGAGGCGTGGGCGAAGCTCCGCGTGCAATACTATCCCGGCCGCGTCGAACCGTACGGGTTTCGCTACTTCCAAGGCGCCAACGAGCCATTCGCAGGCCATCCCGGGAATGTTTACCGCAAGGAGGGCGACTCCCAAGAGCAGGTTGCCCGCAAGTACAGCGACAACTGCCGGGCCATCTGGCGGAAGATCCACGAGACGGACCCAACCGGGCTGAGCCTGTTCGGCCCGCAGTGCGCATTTCTGCCTCGCCCGAAAACCGAAGCGATCTGGGGCAAGAGCTTTGTGGATTCGCTCGAGGGCGAGTTCGACTTCCTCGTGCCCCACTGCTATCAGCAGCTGTGCCATTTCCACCAGACCGAAGGCACGTACATGCAGTTGTCGTTCAACCCCAGCGAGTACATCCCTCGCGTGTTGGCCCGGGCAGCGGCCGCCCTGCCGGAACGCAACAAGCTCGGGCGCAGGCCGTTCCTCTGGATGGATGAATGGGGCGTCCAAGGCAAAAAGATCAACGATAAGCACCAGTGGGACTGGATGTCCACCCACGCCAACGCCCTGATGCGCGTAATGACCATGATCCAATTTCAGAAGCAGTGCGAGCAGCTTCGCCTGGAGGCGGCCGCCAACTGGAACCTGTTCGAGACCAGCGGGTTCGGCCTGATGCCGCGCTACAATCCCCCATCCTTCAAGTGGCCGACCTACCTGGCTTACGAGTATTTCAACAAGGGCATTGGCGAGACGGAACTTCCCGTCACCGTGGCCAACAGCGAAGTCGGCCTGAACGAGCCGCTGATCCAGGTCCTGCCGAGCCTGTCGGCCGACGGCAAGACACTGTACGTCATCGCCGTCAACGCCAACTATGAAAAGGCCAAGGACGCCACCTTCGTCATCCAGGGCGCAACACCCGACGAAACCCAGCCCGTCAAGCACACGATTCTGAACGGTGATCCGCTGAAGTTCGTGGTTAGTATGGAGGAACGAAAGCAGCTCGAGCCGACCACGACCGTCCGCCGGCAAGAGCTACCAGCCGCCCGGCGAATGACGATCCGGCTCGAGGAGCACTCGATGAACGTCCTGGCGATTCCACTGAAATAGCTGGGAGCAATCGAGGGACGTTAACCGTATTTGGAAACACCCGCGCGGGCCACGTCAATATCCGTGGGTCAATGTGCTGCGTGGTATTGCAGGTAAAGACAAGGGGCGGCTCATACGAAGCCGCCCGATGTCTTGATTTGCCCAATTACTGACGCACAACTTCTTATGTTCGGCCGGTGCGCAGCCCGGCGCCTGCGCCGGGTCGTACCTCAAGCGGATTTACGCTTACCGCCTCGAATGTTCCGTGACGAACCGCGCGTCAACAGCGCGATCCCGCCAAGTGCCAGCAGCGCCAGAGCAGTCGGCTCGGGGATTGGCGGCGCGCTGTCGGTGAACGCCCAATTGGCGGCCAGGGCGGTTAGGTCCAAGATATCTACTACGCTATCCCCATTGCAGTCGCCTTCGGCCCAGTTTTTCGCGCCGCCGCTCAGTGCTGACCAATTGCCGGCCATCGCTGTCAGGTCGATGATGTCGACCACCAGGTCGCCGTTCAGATCACCCGGCGGGACAATTCGAATTGCATCTGTGCCCCCGAAGGTCGTGCCGTCGAGCAACAGTCCGCTCAAGATGAGCTGCTCGGTGGTCGCGCCAATGCCGCGGTCCTGTATGTCGAAATGGAGGATCAGATCAAGAATCGAATCGCCGTTGACATCCTCGAATGAACCTACCTTCCCGCTCTGGCCCTTTGCATTCGGGTCTACGCCTTCCAGCGTAAGGTTCTGCAGATCGATCAAGGACACGTCGAAATCATCGCTGCCGAGAACCGCCACCGGGAGGACTCCCTTCGCTTTCAAGTTCACGGGGTTGGTATCGGTTCCGGGCCTTATGTCGACATCAACGATGACCGCGGCGATGGACCACGGATCATAGAACACGATCCCAACCGACGAATTGTCGTAGTGATCGAAGATCGTCGCCTGGATGGCGGCTTCGTCCAACGTACCCCACCAGACATTCATGGCGTTGACATCGGCCGGGTTATAGTTGACCACGTCATATCCGGTGTTTCCATAGATCCACGTGGGTTTGCTCGGGTCCATGCTGAGGATCGCATCGGGCGAACCCAGGGCCACACCGTCGCCTATGTTGTCGAAAATCCTGTCGCCGCTGAGGCGGAGAACATCAATCGTAACGAAGATTATTCCGCTGCCGGTCCGCAGGGCCCAGTTTCCGGTAAAGATATTCCCCGAAAGCATCACGCTGTCGGCGTCGCCGATGACGGCCCCGCCGCCGAGGCCTCGCGCAGTGTTCCCCGTGAAGGTGTTTCCACTGAGCACAACGTTGTCGTTGACGCCCATGTTCAGTCCCCCGCCGTGGCGACGTGCGATGTTGCCATCAAAGAGATTCTCCGAAATGGTGATGTTATGTGAGTATTGCACTTGAAGCCCGCCCGCGCCAGCGTAGGACGATTCGTTGTTTATGTACGTGTTCCCGGAGATGAAAATATCGCCCGAGTCGATGAACCGCGTACCGGCGCCGCCCCATTCAGATGTGTTGCCCATAAAGGTGTTCCCAACCAGGCGGACTCCGCTGGAACGTTCGACGTCGAGTCCACGATTGCCGTTATCCCTAATGAGGCTGTTGGTTATGTATGGGGACGACCTGGTGATCTCGATCGCGGCGTCGCGGCCCGTGGCGCGTTCTACAATAGCGTGCTCGATGATAGACCCGCTGACGTAATTGCCCAGCGCGTCGAAAGTCGCGTCGACGGTACCGTCCATAAAATCAATCGAGTGCCAATTGGAGGTGCTGTTGGAGGTAAAAAGGATAGGATCAACAGCAGTGCCGCGGGCGACCAGTTGGCCCGCCAATACGTCCAACCCGCGCCCGGAATTGAACCGCACTTCGACGCCAGGATCGATCAGAAGCTCCGCGCCGCTCGTGATATCAATGTTCGAGGTGACCACATAGGGGCTGTCAGCCAGGACCCAGTGCGTGTTCGTCGAGATTGTGCCACCGACGTTGGTGTCCGCGGAGGCAGGCAAGACAAACATCAACAAAGCAACAAGCAAGAATTTCCTTTTCGTACACATGGGGGCACTCCTTTCGCTTTTTCCGTGCGCTGGACAGCTCCGAGCCGACCGCCGGCACCAGAGCCGCCCGCAGACCTCTAGGCGCATCCGAGCCGAACAATCTCGTGGGGAGTGGGAACCTGGTCGTGTGGCTCGCCGCGTTGAGCGTGCAACCTCGATCTCACGCGGACAAGCAAGTACCCGCTACGTTGCCTCCGAATAGCCCGGCCGACGGCTCGAACCCCCAGCCGCAAGCCAAACGCCACCGGAATAATAATATTCTACCGTGTATTCTTGATCCAGACAACCATCCGACGGCACAAAATAATAGAATAACACTTACACATAATACCTGACGCTATCGCCCCCGCACGTCGCCCTTGACGAAATGCCCGCCGGCGGGTACTATGGGTGTTCGCTCACTGCGGAAAGATACGAAAAGATACGAGAAGCGAGGACCTTCACCCAAACGGCCCAGAAGCTCAGGAGGAGAGGCCTGTGAAACAATTACTCACGATGTTGCTTTGTCTGTCCGTCACCGCCTCGGGAAGCTATGGAAGCATACTCCTATGGGAGGACTTCGAAGACTCCAATGCATCCCAGGGGCCCACGTGGACGATGCTGGACGGCGTCGATTGGCAAATCGCTCAATGGCCTGGCGAGAACTTCGAGGCGTACAACGGTTTTGGAAACGGGCGGACAAGGGGCAAGACGCCTCTTGCGGGCCCGGTCGACGAAGTGCTGTACATCCAGTTGATCCACCGCCACGCTGCCGGAACCCCATCCGGGTCCAACTGGGGATACGGCGGGCGGTACGCATATCTGGGGCTCGTGGACGATCAGGGGACAGGTTTGCTGTTCCAGGCCGAATCCAGCAAGAACCGAGACGAGATGACCTCCCACATAGACGTAACGACGGATTGGGCTCAGTGGAGAGGGTTCCTGGGCCAGTATACCCCGCTGGTCAGCTACGCCGTCGCCGGCGACCCTGGTCCGCAGGCCCACCTGTACCAGTGGTGGTGGAACCGAACGACCGGGCAGATTGACAGCTACCTTGACGGGGCGCTGCTTGGGACGTACGCGCTGGATCCCACGGTCAACGCCGCCTACCGGGATTTCACCTCGGCTGTGCTGATGATCGAAGGCGATGACAGGAACTTGTGGATCGACGACATCCAGGTGGGGATTCCCGAACCCGCGACGCTGGGATTGATCGGGTGGTGCGGTGCGGCGCTGCTGTGGCGCCGCCGGAGGCGTCGTCAGTCGGGGCCTATCCGCTCTGTGCCGCTGAAACGTTGATATCTTCGATTACGGCCCAGGGCGTGCGGTGGACCGGATCGACGTCGCTGGAAAGTCGGACGTTATCGGCGAGAAGCTCGTAGAAGTTTCCGGCAACCATCGTGTCTTTGACGCGCCCGACAATCTTGCCGTCCTTGATTCGAAAGCCCAGGCCCACATTGCACGAGAAGTCGCCGTTGATCAGATTGGACTGACCGAACCCCAACAGCTGCTTGATAAGGATCCCGTCGTCGATCCCCCCAAGAAGCTGCTCGCTGGGCGTGACGCCCGGGAAGACCTTCAAACTGTTCGCCGCGCACCCGTTGTTACCGGTCGGTTCGGTCCCGGCCAGGCCGGCTGAATCGAGATCGTAGAGGAAATTCTTCAAGACCCCCCGCTCGACGATCGGGACTTGGCGTGTCGGGACGCCGCAGGAGTCCATAACCTTCGCGCCGAGGCAGAAGTCCGCGTGTGGATCGTCGATAATCGTCAGGTGCTCATCTAGGATTTTCTCGCCGCAACGCCCGCGAAGGGGCGAGTCGCCCTTGGCGACGTTTCGCCCGTTGACGCCCAGCTCCAGCGCCCCAAGCAGTTGCGAGAAGATCTCAGGCGGCAGAATCGCGGTTACCTTTCCCGTCGGCGGATCGGCGAGCTTCTGACCGAACCGCAAGTCCTCCAGCGTCCGGTCGATGATGATCCGCGGGGTCCATTGTTCGTCCAGGTCCAACCCGCTGCGCCAGTACCCCGCAAAGAGCATGTCCGTCCCCTCGGTCTGCTGGGCGTAGGCGCCGAGGTTCCAGTGGGTGCGCAGCTCAGTGTGGGACACCCCACCAGTGGTGACGAGGACCTTCTCCATCTCGTTGCGGCTGGCGTCGGCCTCGATGAACAAATCCGGGTTGTAGCCCTTCAGCGCGTCGGCGATTCTATCGCACGCGTCGATCATCTGGTCCCGTCGCAGGGCGGCGGTGCGCGGCGAGTGGGTCTTAACGTCCGCCAGCGAGGCCGGCGGCGCGGGGTAAGCATCGAAGTGAGCGGCCGAACCTATTTTCGCCAGCATCATCGCCCGTTCGACCAGTTCATCGATCTTGCCCAGATCGTTTCCGGAGGCATTGGCCCGTCGCCCCCCCGTAAGCACCTCCACGCTCAAGGCGATCGTCTGCGCCGAATCGGTTTGTTTCAGCCGCGCGTTCTCAAAAGTACAACCAATCCGCTCCGTCTGGGCGAATCCCAGCTTCGCCGCGTCGGCCCCGAGCTTCTCGGCCGTCGCCAGGCCGCTTTTAAGCAGTTGCTCGGCGTGCTTTATCATCGATTTTCGCATCGCATTTCCTTCTTCACTTTCCTCCGACAACGACGTCTCGAATCCGCAGATGCGGCGAGCCAAAGCTGACCGGCAGCGGGGACTGCCCCCCCTTACCGCACCCGCCGCCCCCTTCGATCATGCGGAAATCGTCGCCGAACCCGTCAATCGCGTGCAGCGTTTCAAAGACATTTCCCGTCAGCACAACGTCGCGGATAAGCTGGCCCACTTTCCCGCCCTCGATGCGGTATCCGTAGGCGGCGGAGAACGTGAACATCTCCATCATCGTCTGCCCGCCCAGCATGTCGCAGGCGTAGATGCCCTTATCCACACCCGCAATGAGCCGCTGGAAGCTCTCGTCGCCGCCGGCGATGTAAGTGTTGGTCATCCGCACTATCGGCGGGTAGCTGCGCGCGATCGCCCGGGCGTTACCGGTGGGCTTGGCGCCCATCTTCCCGGCCGTCTCGAGCGAATGGAGGTGCCCGACAAGGACACCTTCTTCGATCAGGCGAGTTTCCCGCGTCGCCGTGCCCTCATCGTCGTACCTGTGCGTCCCGATCAGATCGCCCATAGACCCGTCGTCAACGATATTCAGTTCCTTGGCGCCCATCTTCCGCCCCAGGTGCATAAGCTGGCGCATCTTCGGATTCTCGTACAAGAAGTCCGCCTCCGACAGATGCCCAAACGCCTCGTGGGCGAACACCCCGCCCAGCTTTTGATTCAGAATCACGGTGCACGTTCCGCCCTCGCATGGCGGGGCCTTCAGCAGCGCTGCGGCGCGTGCGGCCTCGGCGGCGACCTTCTGCTCCAGTCCCAGCACCACGTCGTAAGTAACACTCGAGGAGACCGTGTCGGCGGACCGCTGGACGAGCGACCCGTCGCGGGCGACGCCCATGTAGAAAAGGACCAACCGGGGCCGCTGCTCCATGAAATACGACCCCCGCGTCGAGGCGAAATGCACCGTGCGGAAACCCTCGGCATACCGAACGCTGGAGGTCTCAATGGACTCATCGGCCCCGAGAATGATGTCGTTGTACGACTCGATCAGCTTGAGCTTCTCATCAAAGGGCACGCCGCGGAAATCCCGCTGGAGCTTTGCGGTCACTGTCGCATCCGCGGGGGCGTCGGTCTCGGCCAGTTCGGTCTTCTCCCGCCCGACGAGTTTGGCACACCCACACGCCTCGGCGACCTGGTGTTCCAGATCGTCGAGCGAATCGAACACCGCCAGGCCCCAACCGCCCTTGGTGCAGGCTCTGACGATCCCGCCGGAGACTTTGGAGCTGGCGGCCGTGTCCACTTCCTTACCGCGATAGGCGATCTGCGTGGCGTCGTTGGTCTCGAAGCGGATCTCCGCGTAATCGGCCGTGCTTGCCTTCAGCGCCTCGGTCAGCCTGTCTCTCACGCCTGGCTCCTTCGTGCCCAGCAGCAGTGCTCCAAGGAAAAACAACTGCAACGAATACTAGCTATGGATTTGGTCCGCTGCAAGTTCTCCGCGTTTGTTCGTGCGCCGCAACGGACTGCATTTGGCGAATTCTTCTTGATTCGCCGCACTACAGGCCGATAATGCAATAAGAACCATGATCCGTCACCCTAACAGCTTGAGTCTACTAAACCTGCTAGGGCTACTACTGCGCTGACGGATCGCGGGATAAGGTTTGAGCGAATCAGGCCCGGCGATCCAAGAAGGATTGCGGGGTTTTTTTGTTTGGGATTCACCAAGCAGATTGCGACGCGTTTGACGATTGATCAATAACCAGTGAGTATCGCGGACAAACGAGGACAGATTATGGCCGGTTACGACTTTGCAGCTATCGAGAAAAAGTGGCAGCGCCACTGGGAGAAAAACGCCACCTTCCGCCAGCCCAACCCGGGCGAGAAAGATTTCGCCAAGCGGCCCAAGATCTACATCCTGGACATGTTCATCTACCCCTCCGGGGAGGGGTTGCACGTGGGGCACGGCTCGAACTACACAGCTACGGACATCGTCGCACGGTACTGGCGGATGAAGGGACTTAACGTGCTGCATCCGACTGGATACGACGCGTTCGGCTTACCGGCTGAGCAGTACGCAGTCGAGCACGGGGTCCATCCGCGAGAGACGACCGCCAAGAACATCGCCAACATCGAGCGGCAGTTCAAGATGCTGGGCTTCACATACGACCCGTCGCGTCGCCTGGCCACAACCGACCCGCAGTACTACCGCTGGACGCAGTGGATATTCCTTCAGATGTTCAACAGTTGGTTCGACCCGGTCGCCCGCGCCGCCCGTCCCATCGCGGAGCTGATCAGGAAACTCGAAAGCGGCGATCACATAGTGGACTTTACCGGGCAGGCGACGGTGAACAAGTTCGACGGGATGTCGGGAGTATTCGGCGCCCCGGCCGGGATGATCAAGTGGTACGAACTGACGGCCTGCGAACAGCGGGAGGTGATCGACTCACAACGCCTGGCGTACATGGCCGAGGTCCCAGTCAATTGGTGCCCGCAATTGGGCACAGTGCTGGCGAACGAAGAGGTAACAAACGAAGGTAAATCCGATCGCGGGAACTTTCCGGTGTACCGCCGGGCACTTAAGCAATGGATGCTGCGCATCACCGCCTACGCCGACCGGTTGCTTGAGGACCTGGAGGACCTCGACTGGCCCGAGCCGATCAAGATCATGCAGCGCAACTGGATCGGTAAGTCCACCGGAGCGAACGTGGACTTCCCACTGGCCTCCGGGGACACGGATGACTGGTTCGCAAGGCGGGCAAAGGGCGCATTTCCGGGCGTGGAGGAGGACGACGTCATCCGCGTATACACCACCCGCCCGGATACGCTGTTCGGCGCCACGTACATGGTCCTGGCCCCCGAGCATCCGCTGGTGCACAAGATAACGACCGACGAGCATCGCGACCAGGTGCGGGCCTATGTGGCGGCGGCCGCGAAAAAATCCGAGCTGGAGCGCGCCGCCGAGACGAAGCAAAAGACCGGCGTCTTCACCGGCGCCCACGCCGTCAACCCAATCAACCGCCGCCCAATCCCCATCTGGGTCGCGGATTACGTAATGATGGGCTACGGGACCGGCGCGATCATGGCCGTACCGGGGCACGACACGCGCGACCTTCAGTTCGCCGATCAGTTCGCCCTGGAGATAATCCAGGTCGTCGAGCCGCCGCAAGGCGCCGATTGGCGCGGCTATGTCGGCGACGGCGTGGCCGTCAACTGTGGGAAGTACGACGGATTGACCACAACGGAGTTTAAGGAAAAGATAACCGCCGATCTGGGCAAGGCCGCCCTCGGCGAGCAGGCGGTGAACTACAAGCTGCGGGACTGGTTATTCTCTCGCCAGCGATATTGGGGCGAGCCGTTCCCCATCGTCCATTGCGAGGTGTGCGGGATGGTGCCCGTCCCGCAAAGCGACTTACCGCTGCTGCTGCCCGAGATGGACGACTTTACCCCGCAGACATCCCAAGACCCCAACGCCCTGCCCTCGCCGCCGCTGGCCAAAGCGACCGATTGGGTCGAGACGACCTGCCCCACCTGCGGCGCACCGGCGACGCGCGAGCTGAATACCATGCCCCAATGGGCGGGTTCCTGCTGGTACTACCTGCGGTTCACCGACCCCGCCAACGATAAGCGATTCTGCGACGAGAAGTTCGAGAGGTACTGGATGGCCCCCAGCAGCACCAACCCCTCGGGCGGCGTGGACCTGTACGTAGGCGGGGCCGAGCACGCCGTGCTGCACCTGCTTTACTCGCGGTTCTGGCACAAGGTGCTGTACGATTTGGGGTACGTCTCCACCGCCGAGCCGTTCGGGCGTCTGCGCAACCAGGGGATGATTCGCAGCTTCGCCTACCGCGACAGGCGCGGCGTGTGCGTCGGGTACGCGGACGTGGACCTTTCCGGCGACAAGCCTCGCCACAAGACCACCGGCGAGCAGCTTACCGAGACGGTCGAGAAGATGTCCAAGAGCCTCAAGAACGTGGTCAACCCCGACGAGGTGATCGGACAGTTCGGGGCAGACACGTTCAGGTTGTACGAGATGTTCATGGGCCCGCTGGAGGCGTCCAAGCCGTGGAACACGCGCGACGTGCCGGGCGTATACCGCTTCCTGCAGCGCATCTGGCGGATGATCGTCGGCGATGAGGACGTCTCGACGCTTCTTGTCGAGACCGACGGTGATGAGCAGGTCGAGCGTGCGTTGCACAAGTTGATCAAGAAAGTGTCCGCCGATATCGAGGTGATGAAGTTCAACACCTCCATCGCCGCGATGATGGAGTTCGTCAACACGGTCTTCAAGGCCGGTAAGATCACGCAGTCCCAGGCACAGCGGTTCGTGCTCGTCGTGGCGCCGTTCGCGCCGCACATCGCCGAGGAGCTTTGGGCCCACTTGGGCCACAAAGAGACGCTCGCCTACGAGCCGTTCCCCGCGTTCGATGAATCTCTGATCGCCGACGAGAGCGTCGAGCTGGCGGTGCAGGTAAACGGGAAGGTCCGCGCGAGGATAACCGTCGGCGCCGAGACCGACGAGGCCGCCTGCATCGAGGCCGCCAAGGCTGATCCAAAGGTCGTCGCGGCGATCGGCGGTAAGCATATCGTCAAGGAGTTCGTCGTGACGGGACGTCTGGTTAATCTGGTAGTCAAATAACCACCCCGCTCCCGCCGCCGGGGCAAGCTGCCGGGTGCGTCACGCAGGCGGCGAACGGATGTTTGCCACTAGCGTGTGGGCGCGCATAATAACTCCGACGTGCCAAGACGAACCGAAAAGAGCGACTCGGCGTTTGAGCGGGCGCGGACAGTGCTTGTCGGGGGGGTCAACTCTCCGGTGCGTGCGTTTGCGGCCGTGGGGGGCACGCCGCCGGTAATCGCAAAAGCCACCGGGGCGAAGATCACCGACCTCGACGGGAACACCTACATCGATTACGTGGGCAGCTTCGGGCCTGCCATTCTGGGACACGCCCCCCAGCAGGTGATAACCGCAATTTGCAAGGCTGCCCGCAGCGGGACCAGTTTCGGCGCGCCGACGGAGGGTGAGACACAGCTCGCCGAGACGATCGCCGCGGCGTTTGAGTCGATCGAGAAGGTCCGCTTCCTCTCCAGCGGGACGGAGGCTGTGATGACGGCCGTCCGCCTCGCCCGCGCGGCGACGGGGCGGGATAAGATCATCAAGTGCGTCGGCGGGTATCACGGCCACGCAGATGCGATGCTGGTCTCGGCGGGCAGCGGCGCGACGACACTGGGCGTACCAAGCTCGCCGGGCATCCCAAGGCCCGTCACGGCCGATACGCTGCTGGTGGAGTATAACGACCCGGAGGCAGCGGCAGAGGCGTTCCGGTCGGCCGATGGGCAGGTGGCGGCGATGCTGGTCGAACCCGTGGCGGGCAATATGGGCGTGGTCCCGCCGCGACCCGGATATCTTACCGGTCTGCGGACCTTGTGCGATAAGCATGGGGCGATACTTATCTTCGATGAGGTAATGACGGGGTTTCGCCTCGCCTTGGGCGGCGCGCAGGAGCTGTTCGATATCGATGCGGACCTGACGGTGCTTGGTAAGATCATCGGCGGGGGGCTGCCGGTCGGTGCGATAGGCGGACCGGCGAAGCTGATGGGCAAGCTCGCCCCCCAAGGACCGGTCTACCAAGCGGGGACGCTGTCGGGGAATCCCGTTGCGATGGCGGCCGGGCTGGCGACGCTGGAGGCCCTGCGCGAAGAGGGCTTTTACGAACAACTGGAACTCCGCTCAGCGAGGCTTCAGGCGGGCCTGGAGGGGGCCCTCAAGGACGCCGCCCTGACGGATAGGGCGTGCGTCAACCGCGTCGGGAGCATGCTGTGTTGTTTCTTCGCCCCTCCGCCGGTGGAACACTACGCCGCCGCAATCAAAAGCAATAAGCCCGCCTTCGCCGCCTACTTCCACGAAATGCTCGATTCCGGCGTCTATCTCCCGCCCAGTCAGTTCGAAGCGATGTTCGTCTCGTCAGCACACGGCGACGACGATATCGACATGACCATCCAGGCCGCCTCGAAATCCCTGGCGGCCGCGGCGAAGCTCATGTAGAACATATGGCACAGCCGATAGGGTAATGGAACCCAATGATAGGAGAACATGGAAGACGGCGGTAAGCTCCTGGGAAAGGAAACGACAATGGCAGAATCGCAAAACCAACCACCTCCGTTGGAATATGCAGAGGCCTTTCGATCCATCCGCTGTGCAAAGAACCTGTTCTGGTTCCTGCTGGGGCTGTCGATACTGATACAGCTTATCAGCTTCATAGCGATCGACTTTTTCGGCGTGATTGACGGGTCGGCACAGATCGCGGCCGTCGCCACCACCACGGCCCCGTCCGAGGGAGGGATCGGGGACGCCGACGTGTGGTACTACTCGCTGCAGTGGATCCTCCCGGGGACCAAGTTCATAGCGGTCGTCTCGGCGGGTCTGTTGGCGCTGACGCTCATGCTGGGCGTTAAGATTTCACTGCTGGGGAGGCTTGGAGGCGTCGCCGGGCTTATCAGCGCGATGTTCTGGTCGCTGATCCTGCTGGCGATAGTGGTGCCCTGGCAGCAGATAGTGCACGGCCAGATCGCCTCCGGCGCGCTTTACAATCTCGGGGACCTCGTCGCCAAAGCCAAGACCGTCAAAGCAAGCTGGGGCGCCGAGGACACTTCACTGGCGGAACTAGCCTTCTACTACGGCCGCTTCATGGCGTTTCCGATCATCGCTTTGCTGGTCTGGCTTGTGACACAAGCGAAGTTCGCACGCGGATGCAGGGGCGTGCAGCTGCCCGCGACGGTCGAGACAGAATAACGTACTTAGAGCGGTTAACGGCATTCTGTCAGGGCGGTGGCGCACACTACATAAGCGCTGCGGCGTGGGGTGGCGTCGATCATCTCGGCGATGCTCCAGCCCTTGGCCCGCCGGGCCATTACCTTTATCCTTGCAGCCGATTGACGGCAGCAGGAACGCCGCCGTGAGCAACCACCATGTTCTGACTGGGTCGCCTCTATCAAACATGGTCCAATCGCCTTCTCACTCAAGTTCTCGCAGCACGCGACCCTTGTAACTGAAGAATCTGTCAGACAGATCGGACCTGGCCGTGGCCAAAGCCTTGTGCAAGCTCTCGAAGCCCCAGGCTCCCGCGTTGGCTTCCAGCACCGGTAAGGCTTTCTCCTGAAGCAACATGCCTGTTACCTTCACAGTCATGTCGGGGAATGATGTGTCTTCAACAGACATCTCCAAGATCCTGCCCAAGACCAGCATGCCCTCCAGGACCATCAAGGTCTCGAAATCTCGTCGGTCAGGGCGGTTCCCAAATGATTCACAGTACCCTTTCGCAACGTCGCCTAGCTGATCCAGTCTGACCCGAACTCCACTTATCTCGATGCTTGGATCTTCGTGGAGTTCTCCGCGGCACTCCGATAGCGTCAGCAAAGCACCGGTAGCGCACCACTGAAAGACGCGGGCGGCAGTTTGCTTATCTGGTTGTCTATCAAACTCCTTCAGGGATTCCTGCAGTCCAATGGTGTTCATTGCCGCGATCAGCCTCTTAAGCTCCGCAGGGCAAACGCTCTTCTGGCGGCATCCGGTAAACAGGCTCCCCATCGCCGCCGCGAGTATAAGTAGTACTACGGCTATCTTGCCCCGGCTATGCATTTGGTCATCGCTGCGTAGCAATTCACAATCTCCTTTGTAGCACCCGCAACTTTCTTCAGGCACCGCCCATAGTTCTTGGGCCTGTCCTCGTCTGTCACAGGAACCCACCTACGCTCAATCCGCAGATCCTCGTACGAGTAATGACCGTCAACTTGACGATCTGCGAGGTTTCATTATCCACTTTTCAACAGAGCGATTAGCGTCCCTTCTGGATCGCAGCATTCATTCTTTCCATTCTTTCGCTATCCTGCGCATTTCCACCCGCAGGTCGTCCTCAATACGCTCAATCGCCGAATATGTCTCGCCTAAGCCGGCACCTTGCGCGTATGGCTTGAGTACGTCCATGGCTACGAACTGTAACGTGGCACCCCTCAGCCGTCCTATTACGTTGTTGCTCGGCTCATTCAATGCCTGGCCAAGTCTATACATCCCTGCCACAGCCGACAAAGACCGGAATGTCAACGGCCCTGGGCTGTCAAGTAGCTGCTTTTGATAGCCTGCCAGCAGCGACCGAAAAGTCTCGCCGTCGATGCCCTTGCCGTTCAGTAGGATGGTCTCAGGTCCACCATCACCACAGTATTGGTAACCGACGGATGCGTTTGGATGAACCGCGAAGTAGTATAGACATACAGTCTCGAATGTTTCGATGCTCTGTTGAGACTGAAGTTCGACAACGGCCTTATCGAATAGGTCTAGGAAGATCTCGATAGTGACATTGCTCTGGTCTGCGCTGGAGCCACTGGCTCCTGAGGTCGACGGGCCTCGGTCGCAACCTGAAAGAAACAGCAGCAAAAGCCACGACACCAGAATCGCCAGCGATCGTTTTCTCATCGCTCTTACTCCCTTCGTCAACTCACTTCCCAGGCACAAAAAACGTCCATAACTCAATATACCGTTTTTCTCCGCTTACGGCTACCTTGGCAATTTTATCGTGACACTCTTCGCGCGTCTTATGTGCTTCCAGCTGATACGCTACCATGGCTTCGGCCTGGGCCTCTATGCCGCAATCGTCCGGGTTCAGAGCCGGCAGGGCGTCACCTGCGAAAGCAGCCACGGCGATCATGCCGATTGCTGCGACAATCGGATGCTGGCTCTTCATGGCCCTGCCCCTCTTCGGTCACTTGTTCACTTCTTGCCCACTGGACTTGATGTGGGCTGCGAACGGCGCACGGGATATGCGACGGGTACTGCATCGCAGGATTCAGGCAGCGCAAGAGCCCCCATCTCCCTGACGAGTATTTCACCAGCCTTCCCGACCGATATCTTCACCAAACGATTCGAATCGCAGACTGCGTAGACTTCTTCCGGAGTCCCGCCACATGATCCAAAACGAATGTCACCGGCAGCATTTCCCGTCCCAGCCAGGTTGCCTGATGAATCATATGCGCGCAGCTGTCCACCAGGAGAAGCGACAAGGACATAAGCCGGAGTGACAATGACCTTCTGATCCACGGGACGCTCAAATTCAGACAAGAGCGCCTCGCCCAGCACCAGGTG
>SDBV01002262.1_pt1 | contig 28809 bp, 18 predicted proteins | sample 2277081 | NCBI WGS metagenome assembly SDBV01 (sample SAMN10402039, study PRJNA504765) | marine sediment metagenome | isolation source: marine sediment core GS10_PC15, 223 cmbsf | place: Arctic Ocean: Southern Knipovich Ridge | collected 2010
TTATTTCTGTAAAAAACCAGTCTTTAAAATATCTAAGAAAAAGTAAAAGGCTGGTTTTTATGGATAACCTGGAAAGTGATACTGATCTGCTAATGACAAGTTCCGTTTCTCCGGAATATGAATATCTGGAAAATGAATTTCATCAAGTAGTAAAATCAACCATTGATTCATTGCCACCAAAACGGAAATTAGTGTTTAAATTGATTAAGGAGGATGGGCTGAAATACAATGATGTGGCCAAATTGTTAGACCTTTCAGTTAAGACAATAGAAACTCATATGGGTTTAGCGCTAAAATCACTAAAGGAAAATATCGAGCAATACAAAAATGGGAATTTACGCCGTACGCAATTAATTTCAATAAATAAATAATTATTTTCTAATAACTGTTAGGGGTAGATGACTATCCAGGGCTTTTATTAATGAATATATCATATAGATGTCTAAATCTTCATTAAATAGCCTTTATAATTTTTTAGCCAGAAAAATTTCCGGACAGGCTAGCTATAGCGAAAACCAGAAATTTAACAAATGGATCAATTCATCTCCAAAGGCTAAAGATACATATAGTGACCTTCAACGCATTTGGGCAAAAAGATATTTTTCCGAAGAAGACTTAGAACTTGTTTCTCAGGAAGAAGCAAGCGAAAAAATATGGCAAAGTACTTTTGGAAAGAATAAAAATCCTGACCATAGACTATTCAATAGTTCTTTTTTAATAAAAGTCGCTGCGCTAGTTATCATTTTTGTGACTACTGTTTTTGCTGTGTTTTTTACAACTGAAAAAGAGCCGATAGTACCTCAAATAACAGAAATCAATAAACACACACTACCAGGTCAAAAATCTACCATCACCCTTAGGGATGGCACAGTGGTATGGTTGAATTCTGGCAGTAAGTTATCTTACCTGAGTAATTACAATGATAGCTTAAGGATCATTGAACTGGAAGGGCAGGCATTTTTTGAAGTTTTTAAGGATAGTTTAAAACCTTTCATTGTAAAATGTAGAAACCTGGAAGTTGAGGCCTTGGGGACATCTTTTGATGTAAATGCATATAGGAATATTCCAATTCAGGTAAGCTTGCTTACAGGGAGTGTAAGAGTAAGCGTTCCTTCATCATCTAACCCACAAAAAGAATTGATTTTAAATCCCGGAGAATTTTCTATTGTAAATAGTGATGGGATATATAAAAGTAAAGGAATTTTTAACCCATATGAAATTTTGGCCTGGAAAGAGGGGCGATTAATTTTCAAAGACGAAACGATTGGGGAGATAGTCCCTAAGCTGGAGTTATGGTTTGGAGTACAGATATATAATTTTTCGGAAGTTGATCCCAACAGACCATTTAACACTACTTTCGAAAAAGAAAACCTTGATAACATCCTTATGAATATAGGGACTGTTCTGGAATTTGATTATATTATGGAAGGAAATAAAGTAACCATTACTAAAAAGAATATGCCTATGTAAATTATCTAACCAAAAAAGCAAAGTAGCCAACTTAAGTAAGTCAGTTACTCGTTTTTGAAGTGAACTATACCACGCTTCAAACAAGAAATTAATAAATGTTTAATCTCAATGTAAAAATTATGAAGTTTAAATTACTAGAAATGCTAATTATGCTCTTTAAGTATTCATTGAAAGGAGTATTATTGCAATGTATTTTGCTCAATGCGATATGGGCAGCAGACCTTAATGCTCAGGAAATAAAAAGCGTAACCGACGTTAGCCTAAACCTAAAAGTAAAAGACGCCAGTCTTTCTGAGTTATTTCAAGTCATTGAAAAAAGTACAAATTTTTATTTCTCATTTAGTTCAGAGGATATTAGTAATGATTTTACGTATACCAAGAACAAAATGGATATCACGGTACGAGACGTTCTTCTTGAAGTTTCGGAAAAAGCGAATCTGAAATTCAAGCAGGTCAACCGGAACATTATTGTTCTGAAAAATGATGGTGAAAATACAAAACCAGAGGTTGAAATAGTTATCCAGGGAATTACTATTACTGGTAAAGTCACATCAAGTGAAGATAATGCCGGATTGCCTGGTGCAAATGTTATCGTAAAGGGAACAAGCACTGGAACCGTGACAGACCTAAATGGCAATTATTCAGTGGACGTTCCTGATGAAAATGCGTTTCTTGTATTCAGTTCTGTTGGTTATACAACCGCAGAGGTTGCAGTAGGAACTCAGGCAATCATTGATTTAGTGTTAAATGTCGATGTGACTGCTTTAGAAGAAATTGTGGTTGTTGGATATGGTACCGCAAGAAAAGCTACGCTTACAGGATCTGTAAGTACAGTGAAAGGTGAAGAATTGGCTGAAGCTCCTGTGACAAATGTGAGCAATAGTCTCGTTGGTCGTCTGGCAGGTATTTCATCAGTAACAAGAAGCGGGGAACCAGGATATGATGGATCTACGATTAGAATTAGAGGAGTCAATACACTTGGAAATAATGATGCTTTAATTGTTATAGATGGTGTTCCAGGCCGCTCTTTAGATCGCATTGATCCATCAAGTATTGAGAGTTTAACCGTTCTCAAAGATGCATCTGCTGCTATTTATGGGTCTCAGGCAGCTAATGGTGTTATCCTGATTACCACAAAAAGAGGAAAAATCGGGAAACCAAAAGTTTCTTTTAGATGGAACCAGGGTTGGAACAATCCTACTCGGATACCTGACATGGCGGATGCCCCGGAGTATGCGATATTATTGAATGAAATTGATAGTTATAGAGGTAGAGCGCCTCGTTATACATCTGATGAAATTGAATTATATCGAAATGGTACAGATCCCTGGAGTTATCCAAACACTGATTGGTTTGCTGAAACAATAAAACCCAGGTCTGCTCAAAGCTATGGAAGTTTAAATATTTCAGGAGGATCTGAAAAAGTGAATTACTTTATAATGGCCGGAATAAAATTACAGGATGGGTATTATTATAACAGTGCAACCAAGTATAATCAGTTTGATTTGCGGAGCAATATAGATGGAAAGATTACAGATTGGCTAACCATAGGTTTTGACCTTGCAGGTCGTATGGAAGATCGAAACTTTCCCACAAGATCTGCTGGCGACTTATATAGGATGGTATTTCGTGGGAAACCAAATTTTCCGGCCTATTGGCCAAATGGGCTGCCAGGGCCGGATATTGAATATGGGGACAATCCTGTTGTAGTCGGGACTCCGGCAACTGGGTATGATCATGATAAACGATACGTTCTGAATACCAATTTCAGGATTGATCTAAGGATTATTGAGGGCTTACATATTAAAGCAAATGCCGCCTTGGATAAGGAATTCCAATATCAAAAAATTTGGCAAACCCCATGGTATTTGTACAGTTGGGATGGTCAGACATATGGGGATGATGGGGATCCGTTATTGGTAAAAGGGAAACGAGGGTACGATGACCCCAGGCTTGATCAAAGAGCCGAAGATAATTCAAATACACTATTGAATGCCATTATTGAATATCAGAAGAGTTTTAATGACCATAATGTAGGAATTATGGCGGGTATTGAGCAAAGGTCAGGAAAAGGTGACTGGTTCACAGCGTTCAGAAGGTATTATATTTCAACAGCGGTTGATCAGTTATTTGCCGGAGGCGACCAGGACAGAACTAATGACGGTTCTGCATTCCATAACAAGCGATTGAATTATTTTGGAAGGATTAATTACAATTTTTCGGAAAAATATTTAGCCGAATTCGTCTGGAGGTATGATGGTTCATATAATTTCCCAAAAGATGGCCGATTTGGTTTCTTCCCAGGAATTTCGTTGGGTTGGAGATTGTCCGAAGAGAACTGGTGGCAAAACAGCCTATCGGGAATCAATGATTTCAAATTGCGCGCTTCCTGGGGACAGACAGGAAATGACCGCATAAATGAGTGGCAATACCTGGCTTCTTATGCATTCAATTCAAATAATTATACCTACATATTTGGAATCAATGAAGAAAACAAATTGTTGGCTGAAGATGAGATCCCAAATAAGAATGTAACCTGGGAAGTTGCCGATCAGTTTGATGTTGGTTTTGAAACTGAATTTCTGGATTCTAAGTTTTTTGTGGAAGCGGATTACTTTTTCTATAAAAGGTCTCAGATCCTTTGGAAAAGGAACGCATCGGTTCCAACTTCAGCGGGCTTTGAATTGCCTGAGGAAAACATAGGAGTTGTTCACAATTCAGGATTTGACTTTGATTTCGGATATCGAAATAACCAGGGCAAATTTGTTTGGGAAATTTCTATGAATGGAGGATATGCCCGCAATGAGATTATCGATTGGGATGAATCTCCTGGGGCTCCTGAATATCAGAGATTTACAGGCGGACCTATGCCAACTAATCCTGATGATCCAAATGCTGATCTTTATTATATGTCTCTAGGTGTATTTCAAAATGAAGAGGCTGTAACTAATTATCCACATTGGGATGGAGCAAGAGAAGGCGATGTGATCTTCGAAGATGTGAATGATGACGGCGTTATTGACGGCAATGATAGAGTTCGACATGACAAGACCAATATTCCAAGATTTACCGGTGGATTACACTTCAAAGCGCAGTTTATGAATTTTGATCTCTCCATACTATTCCAGGGCGCTACAGGTGCCGTCAGGTACCTGAGTACTGAATCTGGTGAGATCGGTAACTTCACAAAAGATTTTTATGATAACCGCTGGACCGAAGACAATACAAATTCCAAATATCCAAGGGTTTGGAACCGTAGCGAGGAGTATTGGCAAAATAACAGAAATACAATGTGGGTACAATCATCAGATTACCTCAGACTCAAGAATATGGAATTTGGGTACACATTACCTTCTACTTTCCTTAACAAAATGGGAATTGAGACCTTCAGGTTGTATTTCAGTGGTTATAACTTGCTGACTTATAGTCCTGATCTTAAGGATTATGATCCGGAGAATGTTTGGAACAATGGTTATCCAATACAAAAGGTAGTAAGCTTCGGTTTAAACTTAACATTTTAAAGAACTGTAATCATGAAAAAGATAATATATATAATAACGATCGGACTAGTAGTTGGAATGAACAGTTCCTGTAGTGATTATCTCGATATACAGCCTCTTGACAAATATTCAGAATCTGTGGTATGGAGTGATCTGTTGCTGGCAGAGACATTTGTGAATGACATCTATTATTCAATTCCACATGGTTTCAGCAATATCATGATGGCATCCTTTACAGATGAATCCATGTATAACGCCGACTTTGGTACCAGTAATATCACTAAAAGTTTGATCACACCGAGTGATTATTCTGTCTATGATATCGGTTTTTGGACAAATGACAGGGCTTCAAAAATGACCTGGGAGTGGATATATGGTAACATCAGAGCTACTAATATGTTTCTCGAACAAATTGACCTTTATGAGCACGAAGATGAAGCGTTCAAAAACAGATTAAAAGGGGAGGTTCATTTTTTAAGGGCATATCATTATCATAACCTCGTATTTATGTATGGCGGAGTTCCAAATATTACCAAGGCCTATACATTAGAAGACGAATTATTAGTTCCCAGAAATTCGTTTGAAGAATCCATAAATCTCATTGCCGCTGATTGTGATGCTGCTGCAAACTTATTGCCAACTGAACATTCAGGAAGTGAAATAGGCAGAGCGACAAAAGGTGCTGCTTTGGCATTGAAATCAAGGGTGTTATTATGGGCTGCCAGTGACTTATATAATGACCAGTCGTGGGCAGGAGGTTATAGCAATCCTGAATTGATCGGTTATACAGGCGGAGGTCAGCAAGCCAGGTGGCAAGCTGCAAAGGATGCGGCTAAAGCTGTTATGGATTTGGATATTTATGATGTGTATATGAAGAACCCGTCTCCAGAAGATTCCATTGCTCTGAACTATGGCAATATATTTTTGAATTATGAGACAGAAGAGGATATCTTCGTCCGACATTTCATTCCGACTTCTACAGAAAACTGGGATACTTACGATCCGGGTAAATTTAACGCTCCAAATGGGTATCATGGATGGGGTAGCAATACACCACTTGGTCAGTTTGTTGATGCCTTTGAAATGAGTGATGGTACACCTTTTGATTGGAACAATCCTGCTCATGCAGCGGAACCTTATAAAAACAGAGAGCCCAGGTTCTATGCTTCCATCCTTTATGAGGGTGCACAATGGAGACAACGACCGGATGATGTCGTTGCCAGCGATCCGGACGGTATAATTCAGGTAGGTTTTTGGGAGCAACCTGATGGTACTACCATTCCAGGTTTGGATACCAGAAGCGGTCCTATTGAAGACTGGAATGGCACGCATACAGGTTATTATCTGAAAAAAATGATGGATCCGACGAAGAATGCTCAATTTGAGCCTCAGGATTATCCCTGGCGTTTTATCCGATATACGGAAATTGTCCTTAATTATGCCGAAGCCTGTATCGAGTTGGGAGAAGACGGAGAAGCAAAAAACTATATCAATATGATACGTCATCGTGCGGGCATGCCGGATATTACGGAAATCGGTGATGCTCTAAGACAAAGATATCGTCATGAAAGACATATTGAGTTGTCATATGAGGATCAGCGGTATTTTGATATTAGAAGGTGGATGATAGCGTCACAATCAATTCAAAATGCGCGAGGTGTCAGTGTGATATATGAACTTTTGCCTGACAATACAACTTCTCCATCACCAACCTATACCGTAATTGAAGTTCAGGATCGGGATTGGAAAGATCGATTTTATTTCATGCCTATAAAGCTTGATGAAATGAACAGGAACGATAAATTAATTCAAAATCCACTATATTAAAATTATAAGGTAATTTAAAATAAGCCGTCTATGACGGCTTATTTTTTTGATCTGTCTATGACTATGAAGTAGCTCACCAGCATCGACTTATTCCAGAAAAACAAAGTTCAATCCTGTGATTTGGGATGAGATTTATGATATGATATCTGAGTTTGTAGAGTTGATTAATACAGCTTCGCCTTATCGACTAGTTTTAATGGATCCTATTTTTTAATCGAACAAATATTGTCAATAAAAAATCAATCTAGATATTTAAGTTTAACATAAATTATTCCGTTATGAAAATTATTCGAAATGTGGTTATCGTTTTGACATTTGTACCCTTTATTATAAAGGCACAGTCCTTTCATCCTGAAAATATTTTATATGGTGCGGCATATTACCATGAATACATGCCATATGACAGGCTGGATGAAGATGTCCGGATGATGAAAGAAGCTGAAATTTCAGTGGTCAGGGTTGGAGAATCCACCTGGAGTTTGTTTGAACCCCGTGATGGTGAATTTGAATTTGCCTGGATGGACCGAATAATTGATAAATTTCATGATGCAGGAATCCATGTTATTTTAGGAACTCCGACTTACTCGATTCCTGCCTGGCTGTGGCACAAACACCCTGAAGTGCTTCTGGATTATCAAAAGGGAGAGCAAGCATATTACGGGATCAGGCAAAACATGGATATTACCAACCCCACATTTTTGTTTTATTCAGAACGAATAATCCGTAAAATGATGGAACATTATGCTTCCCATCCTGGAATTATAGGCTTTCAGGTGGATAATGAAACTACATCAAGGGGTGTCAATAATTATGATTTTCAGGTAAGTTTTGTCAATCACCTTAAGAAAAAATTTAAAACACCTCAAAACCTGAATAAAATTTGGGGCTTGAATTATTGGGGAATGACCATTGATAGCTGGGAAGAAGTACCCCCCCGTGATGGTGTCACCAATACTGCCTATAAATTGGAATGGGCTCGATTTAACCGAAAAGCTGTGGCTGAATTTTTAACATGGCAGTCAGAAATCGTTAGTGAATACAAACGCAAGGACCAATTTGTAATGCATTGTTTTATGCCATCGGTTCAGGATATCGATCAAATTGAAAGTTCCCGGAAAATGGATGTAATGGGTGTAAATATATACCATGGCCAGCAAGATGAATTGACAGGCAATGAAATATCATTTGCCGGTGATTATTTTAGATCTGTTAAAAACACAAATTACCTGGTAATTGAAACGAATGCCCAAACTATAGGTTGGAATTCAAAAACCCAACAACCTCCTTATCCGGGGCAAATGAGGCAAAATGTATATGCCCATATTGGTTCCGGAGCTAACATGGTAGAATATTGGCACTGGCATTCCATACATTATGGGCAGGAAACCTACTGGAAAGGTGTACTTTCACACGACTTGCAACCTAACAGGGCGTATGCCGACGTGTCAAAAACGGCACATGAACTGAAAAGGTTTGGTAAAAAAATTGTGAACCTCAAAAAAGAAAATGATGTGGCCATACTCTTTAGCCATGACTCGAATGATGCCCTTAATTTTATGCCATTTAACGGAAGTGGCTCCCGTTGGGGTGCATCAAACAGTAGCGCTTATCGGAATGAATTGGTGGCACAGTTTCATCGTGTATTGTATCAAAATAACATTGGGGTTGATTTTATTTTTCCGGAGAAATCAGATTTTGATAAATATAAATTGGTAATAATTCCTGCTTTATACATCGCATCAGATGAACTTCTTGAAAAAATAAAAAATTATGTAGATAATGGCGGGCAGGTGATCATGCAGTTTAAAAGTGGTTTTTGTGATGAAAATTCAATGGTTCGCCCTATGTTGGCGCCCGGGCCGTTACGCGAAGTATGCGGATTTTACTATCAGGAGTTTTCAAATTTTAAAGAACTTTCTTTAAAAGGCAATCCATTTGAGGTTGAGGAAAATGAGGTTAAGGATTGGATGGAATACTTGATTTTAGAAACGGCAAAACCTCTTGCGTTTTATGACCATTCTTATTTTTCTAAATACCCGGCAATAACAATAAATAACTTTGGTAAAGGAACCATGCTTTATGAAGGGACTTTAGTGTCAGATCAGATTCAGGAAAAAATAATAAAAGAAGCTGTACGAAGAGCTGGAATAAAAAATGCTGACATGTCGGTGTCTTGGCCGGTTATAGCTAAGTCCGGAAATAACGAAGACGGGAATATGGTACATTTTTATTACAACTACTCTTCTGCAGAAAAGGAGTTTATTTACAATCATCCTTCCGGGAAAGAGCTGGTTTCCGGTAATACAATTAAAAAAGGGACTTCTTTGAAGATAAACCAATGGGATGTATTAATTATAGAGGAAAATCCATAGGGTAAAGGATAGCACCAATTCAGATGAGCAGTGTGGGTTTAAGACCTATCATTAATCTTTATCAAATCTATCGTCAATCTTTATTCAATCATTCATATATTCACCTTTTATTAGTGTGATGGTTATTTTTTAAGTAATAAAAATTAGTGATATGAAGCGAATGAGATTTTTAGTGTTGATCCTGGTATTGTCAAGTTTGGCAACCTGCAATAATAAAAAAGAAGCTGTTCAAAGCGAAAGCAATAGGCCGAACATCATATACATTTTGGCCGACGACCTGGGATATGGCGATTTGAGTAGCTACGGACAGCAGCATTTTTCAACACCCAACATCGATAAACTGGCAGAGCAGGGAATCAAATTCACACAGCATTATTCCGGATCTACCGTTTGTGCACCGTCCAGGTCATCGCTTATGACAGGACTGCACACAGGCCATACCCCCATTCGGGGAAATAAAGAGTGGAAACCTGAAGGGCAATGGCCGATGCCTGCAGAAACTTACACTATGGCAGAAATGCTGAAAGAATCCGGATACGTGACGGGTGCATTTGGCAAATGGGGCTTAGGCTATCCTAGTTCAGAAGGAGATCCGAATAATCAGGGTTTTGATGAGTTTTATGGCTACAACTGTCAACGGATAGCGCACAATTATTATCCATTCCATATGTGGCACAATCAGGAAAAAGTGATGCTTGAAGGAAATGAAGGAACTGGTAGGGGCACTTACGGGCCCGATCCAACACATCAGCAGGCACTAAAGTTTATGGAGGTTAATAAGGATAATGAGTTTTTTATGTTTTATCCATCTGCCATTCCTCATGCCGAACTCTTTGCCCCTGAATCGTATATCGAAAAATATAGAGGAAAATTTATGCCCGAAAAGGTTTACAAAGGAGTTGATGACGGGGAAAGATTTAAGTTAGGAGGATATGGATCGCAAGCTGAATCTCATGCCGCTTTTGCAGCGATGGTCAATTATCTGGATGATCAGGTGGGTGAATTGGTGGCTAAGCTCAAAGAATTGGGATTGGACGACAACACCATCATCATCTTTACTTCCGACAACGGCCCACATATGGAAGGCGGTGCCGATCCGGATTATTTCGATAGCAATGGAATTTTGAAAGGGTATAAGCGTGACCTCTACGAAGGTGGAATTCGCGTACCGATGATTGCCTGGTGGCCCGGAAAAATTACTGCAGGAACGCAATCAGACCACGTTTCTGCTTTTTGGGATGTAATGCCAACAGTTGCAGATATTATTGGAATAGAAAAACCACAACATATAGATGGCATATCTTTTTTGCCGACATTGAAAGGGGAACAGCAGGAAGCGCACGACTATCTATACTGGGAGTTTCATGAAAGGGGAGGCCGTCAGGCATTGCGCAAAGGAGACTGGAAACTGTTGCAATACAATGTGAATAAAAATCCACGAAATCCTTATGAATTGTATTACCTGAAAGATGATCCCGGCGAGGCAAATGATCTGGCAAAATCAAACCCTGAAAAGCTGGAAGAATTGAAAGCCCTGTTAAATAATGCACGGACAGAATCGGAGGTTTTTCAATTCAAATCTGTGTCGTATAATGCGGAAAAGTAGCGTTGAATAGCTTTTTATTTTTGATTCTGACGTTATGTGATGTTAGTTGTAATCCGGGTGACTTCAACTTATTCTTAAATTTGATTGTTTTTTGAATACAACGAATATCTATTTTACTGGTTGAGATATATATCTTTTAATGCCATAATACCCAATTAACAGGAATAATAAAATGCTTGCAATTTTACCAAGATAATCTCCGAAATACATATAGAATGTTTTTGTTTTATTCAATTTGATTGTTGCCTGAAGAAAACTCTTGTCGTCATTTGCTATTATGGTTTGTATTTCCCCTTTCGAATCGATCATACAGGTAATGCCTTTATTGGATGATCTTACAATTGACTTGCGATTTTCTATCGCGCGTAGGCAAGTATAATACATAAATTGAGATGAGGCAGTTGCATTGTCATACCAACCTTCATTTAATATGACAAAAACAGCTTCACCTCCTTGCTTTACTAATGAAGAAACATATTCACCAAATAATAATTCATAACATATAAGGGTAACCGTATTTGCCTTGTCAGATTGAAATACACGATCATTATACTTTCTCGATGAGAAATTGAATTTCCCTAAAGACTGAAAGAGCATTGCAGTTAATTTTTTAAATTTCGGAAATGGATTTGATTCCTCAAAAGGCACCAATTTTTCCTTTGTCCTATGACTAATTGAATTATTAGATAAATCAATTTGGATGGCGCTATTATAGGTGTTAAACCATTGATTCACTTTCGTTGAAAAGTTGGCATTTACATCTTTTGAATCAGAAAGTTCATACACCGTAGCGCCCGTAATCAATTTTATGTTTTTGAAGTCCTCCAACTCTTTAATGATTTTTTTCAAGAGCTTGCTCTTATGCATTTCCGAGTACCACCCTATGCCTACAATTGCATTTTCAGGCCATAGTACATATACAGTCGAATCAGTTATGCCATTAAGGGTGATTTTTAAATGGTCATCTACTAATTCTTCCGGTGATTTGTTATATTTTTCATTATAGCAATCCAGGTTTGGATGAACAGCAAGCACAACCACAGTTCTTGAATTATGGTTTTCAGATTTTATAATATTATTATATATGACAAATGAAATAAAAATTGGTGTACTGAAAATTATAGCTAGTGCTATCGAATACTTTATTAATTTCTTATTTTGCCTTCCTTGCGAGGAAATTAAAATAGTAAGAATCTTGTAAATTACCATATTGACGACCAATATCCACAGTGATCCCCCCAATACTCCAGTGTATTCATACCATTGAATAATAATGGCTTGACTTGCCAAAGAATTCCCAAAATTTAAGAAGGGATATGCCAGTTTCCAATTAATTTGTAAATACTCAACACTTAGCCATGTACATATGAATAATAGCGACTTTAAATAATTCATTCTTCCCTTTCCATTAAATAATATTAATATCAAAAAAGGAATGATCTGAATTGCTGGAACTACTAAATGTAAAATAATCCCATTAGTTAAAACCAACTTATAAATCCAATATGTGGTGCCAATATTGAATAAGAGTAAAGCAATATAAATAAGAATGAGCTTTATTTTGGCACTTAATTCGCTTGACTCACAAATGAAAATTAATGGCACTAATGAAAAAAAGATCAGATATGTGAGATTGATCGGTGGCCAGGATAAGACCAACATTACACTAGAAAATAGTAATAAAAAAGCAGTTATTATTCTAGTATCAATAACAATAAAACGCATATAATTTTAATTTTCTTATCAATAATATTTTCAATAAAAAGTAGCATACTTACAATAAAACAAGTCATTCCAATAAAAATCATTTAAATATACTATCTATTTTAAGTTATATGAACCCATGCTTATTAACATCTAAATATAGCAGTAAAGTAGTGAGCAAAATGCAGCATTAAATTTAATCATTTGTTAAGGTACTCACCTATAATATAATATAACCATACACCTATACCTCATACTAATAAAATACTTGCTAAATAATAAATTTACCAACCTAATGATTATTTAAATATAATCCACTGTGTACTAAAATTAAGATAATTCAACTATTAATTAGCATTAATTATGAAAAGTGAACAAAAATTTAGAATTTCCACTAATATAATATCAATAATTGTTTGGTTTTACAAATTTATCTTTAATTTAGTAAAACGTAATATAATATGGACTTTCAACATAATTCTTTTCATCTCAATACTATATACGATATAAAATAACATTAATCTATTTTTCACCTAAACCCAAAATATTATGAAACTTAAAAAATTTATTTTACTAGTATTATTTTCTAATATTATTAGCATTTCCACTGTGTTTGCTGTAGGTATCACACTTAGTGGACCAGAAACAGCCTGTCACGAAAGTGTACACGAGTATGAAGCAGTTCCCGGGGATACCACATTCAGTAATGTTCAAAAGATGTGGTGGAAGTGCGAAAATTGTACGATTTGGGATCCTCTTACTGAAGATTGGATAGATTCCATATATAGAGAACGTGATGTATATGGTCACTCTTGGCTTTGGACTGTTGATGTACAATTCTCTCAATGGATACCGGGACGGGACAGTGCGAAAGTAACAGTAATAATTCATAACGGCAATGGTTATAAGGATGATTTCATTGATGTGACTTTTGGGCCACCCCCGGGAGCAGCAGCAATAATTATGGGGTCAAATGTTCTTGATAATTGCATTGAAACTACCAACAATTATTCGCTCTACAATGTAGGTTCAGGATGGAGTCTAAATGGGACAAATTGGACTGGGACATCCTATTTATCACTTACTAATATAATGCCCACTTCAGTGACAGTCGGAAGTAGTAGCTCAACCTATAGCGGACAACAAACCTTGACGGCTCCAATGATATACAAGGAAACTGGCTTATCTGGTAGCATTCAATGTGGTACGGAAAATATTACCAAGAGTATTAGTGTCACTAGAGACAAGCCCACGTATCATACCCAAGAAATAGATGATTTGCCTTACAGTCCCGGGCAGCAGGTTGTTCCGGGAAGTCACAGGGCAAGTGCAGAATGGAATGGGGAAGGAATTACTTCTTATTCATGGCAAGTTCAGTCGGGGATTTCTTATTATACAGCTCAAAATGTATGTAATTTCACTATGCCCAGCAGTGGATATTCAAGTATTTGGCTATATGGTTTTGCTACTAATGGTTGCGGTATTACTGACTATCCTGCACGTTTCACTGTAACCCTAGGTAGTGGAGGAGCACGGATTGCTTCAATCTATCCTAATCCTTCTGTAAATGAATTGACAGTTGAAACGAAATTAGAAAAGAGGGCTGACCATCCGAAAAAGCAAGAATTAATAGCAGATGAAATTTTAATTCTTGATATGCTGGGTAAAATAGTTCATAAATCATCTCCCACTGAATCAGTAACTAAGATTACCAAAAACTTACCTAAGGGTAAATACATTATGCATATTAAATTTAAAGATGAAGTCATTAAACGGCACATCTTTATTGAATAGAACATTAATGATATTTTAGTTTTAAAGGAATGATATGTGACATATCATTCCTTTTTTTAAGTTTAAGTAAAGGTATTATTTAAGTGTTCATTGGTGTACTTTGGTAATTAATAATACTACTACAAATATTTCACTCCTGTTTTGCCTCAAAGTATTTAACACCAAATAGTTCCGTATTCAATTGGCTTCAAAAAGTACCATTGTTCATCTTCATTCACATAGCTCATTAATCCCTGGCTGTAGCTTAAGCGAAGCGGTTCTACGACCATTATCGCTCTCAGCTTCGCCATCTGAGTCACAAATCCGACTCAATCTCAGGTCTATTGTCTGGAACTATTCAGCCTACCCGTTATTTATTTCCCTATGCGTGTATGATTTTCAGCTGCTTATTCAAAAAAAACAATCCCATCTTATACGGTAGGGACTTAGCTTAAAAATAAGTTCATAGTAATACTACTATTTTTTAAGAAAATACTTGTTATAAAAATGAAATAGTTGTAAAAACATCCGGTGTAATCATTACAGTGGGTGGTAAACAGGTAGTGTCTCAATGAGCGGGTAATCCAACTGTCGCGCACTATAGGTATAGGAGGGATGAAACCCATAGAGATTAAATAAAAAATATCCGATGTGAGCGCAACACCGGATGTTAAACCATGGATTGCTGCCAATTGATCCTTTAGGCAGCTTAATAAAAATGAATTTTTCATCCTTCAACTCAAAACTCATAACTCGTAACTCTTTTTTTTACCCGCGATACGACCTGCCTGATGGTTAAGGAACACTGTCGAAATAAGTTGTTCACCAAAGCCTTAATTATTCCTGCCTACGGCAAGGCAGGTTTGCTCCTGACAAGGCAAAAAATCTGCGCATAGTAGCATTGCGCAATGATTTTTTAACGAAATCAGGGGTAAAAAGAATAAGCCCGCCTGCCAGGCAGGGCTGACTGGGTAAGTTCTTTCGTCATTGTTCCTAAGGAATTAATCCTTCAAATAGAGGCACGACAGAAGGATCTTTTCTCCTGAACACCCGAATACCGGTTACCGATATTTTGGCAATAAGGTCTTCAACTCTGCGTTGCAGGGTGTTTTTGTCCATGGTACTGGCCTTGCGCTGAAACTTGGAATTCTCCTGTACGTCATCGGCGTTACTAAGGGCGAGGACATCTGCTTGGATGATTTCCATATCCTCATCCAGTATGCCCGCCTCATTGTTGGCCCATTCCTTATGTTCCTCATATCCACTCAATATCATATTTCCAGCTGCAGTAAGGTTGCTTACACTCTTATGAATATTCTCTCCGATTCCGAAGGCCTTTAATATTCCGGCATTATCACTTACAGCTTTTACGGAGTTTCGGATATCCATCACATCCTGATGGAGCGTGTCCACAGTGATGTTTTGATCCTGCGTCTTGGATTTTTGTGAAGTAAGGGTTTCTGACTGCCCGGCCCTTTTACGTTCAAGCTCCGAAACTCCGTTGCCGAGCTCTTCAAGTTCACCGGGTTTTAGCCGGCCTTCAATATCCGGTTTATATTTACTTCCTAATGCATATGCCTGGTTGGCGGCATATATGGCTTTACCAATTTCCCACTTGGGTGATTTTAAGTTACTCATATGCGTATTATTTATAAATTTGAATTATATAAAGTGTACGAACAGGTGGTCTGTATCATGCGGTTAAAAAAAAATTGAATCTAAGTCGGAAATTAAATAATATAATGACAACAAACAAATTTTACGCTCCATCTGACATTGTAATATATAGTTCCTGAACGGGAACAGACAATTTTTATAAAATGAATTATAGAGTTCAGTAGATAGGTACATACAAAATCTTCAAATCAGTTAAAATAGACCAATATTCAGTGACATCAGTATCTATTTTGCTGTATCCGCTAAACTCTAGAAGGTTTCGACATTTGAATGAACCCTTAAAACTATAGTATGTGCTTTCTGTATAGATATTGAGACTATGTAATTATCTACTGACCTCTATTTTTTTATTCATATTTGTTTTATTAGTTTCTTTTGTTATTATTACTTTCTTTTGTTATTATTAGTTTCTTTTATTTTTAATGTTTAAAACAAATTATTTATGATGAAGTTATTTATTAAAAATGTAATGTTATTTTTTGCTTTAGGTATCATATCCTGTGAAAAGAATATAGATTTCGCAGAAAACAAATTATTGATTGAAGGCCAAGCAATACCTGAATGGTTTGATACCGAATATGCAAGTAATATTCAGTACCCTGATATCCAAACTCGTACTGATTTAAATCCTAAATTATTATCTAAACAAGAATTGGCTGATATGGCTTTTCTTGAAATAAAAAACAATGGAGGTTTTAGCTGGAGTAAACAGAGCTCAGAGGTTATTTGGAGTGGGATTAGGGCAAGTGAAGGTTTGGTAAGTATCGGGGTAAAACCAATTGATGGTGAATTTTCTAAAGATGAAGTCTATTCTGTTGATTTATTAAGAAAATATAAAACTTACACTGCTGAGTTTATTATAAGGTCGCTGGATAGGATATACCCAGAAAAAAACATTCTGTTAGGGATATTCAATCCAATAATATTGAAGGATTCCCAAATATAACGCTTAAAGTAGATGATTATGCTTTTATAGATCAACTTAGAAGTTTGCCTTCTGTCAGGTATATCGAACCAACAAATACTGGTATTGAAGAAATTATATATGATAAACATTTTGGGAGATCAGGTGCCCGGGTTGCAGGTAGTTGTGTGCAAGCCTACTCCACACCGTTTACATCACAAGGCTATAACTCAAGGGTTTCCTGGCATTTATATGAACATAATGTACCGGCGGCATGGGCATATAGCATAGGAAGCGGCATTAAGATTGGAATGGTAGATACAGGTCTTAGTGAAGTTCAAGGTCTCCTCCAAGCACCTTTATTTAATAGTGGACTATCAAGTGGTAGAACTATTGAAAATCACGAAAATGGTATTGCTGACATTGACATTGAGAGCCATGGCACAGGTACAACTAGTGTTGCTGCTGGTCCTGTTAATAATGTAGGCTCTATGACGGGGGTTGCTTATGGTTCAAGTATTAAATCCGTAAAGGCTGGTATTTCACCATGGTTTTATGATAATATAAAATTTGCATCGGCCTTGAATTTTTTAGCTAATGATAATTCCGTTAAAATTATAAATATTTCAATGGGTAGACTTTTGGATTATTATATGGTAAGAGATGCTGTTGATTACGCCGTGAATAAAGGCAAATTGGTGATTTGCGCAGCAGGCTCGGTTGGTGGTATGGCTATTTATCCAGCGAAGTATGGAAATACTATTGGTGCTACAGGTGTTGCATATGATGCCTCAGATCCAAATGGCACTAATTTAAATATATATGGTGAAAATGCAAGTGGAAGTCATGTAGATTTCGCAGTTTATACCTATCGATTATCTGATGGTGCAGAGGTACTCAAGTTAGGGGCAAGTAGCTATACACCTGAATGCGGGCACCTCTCTTCTCAGGCGGCAGCAACCCTCAGTGGTATTGCTGCATTAGTGTGGAGTGCAAGACCTGAACTTACTGCACAACAAGTTCACGTAATACTTACAGAATCCGGTAGTTACGGTACGAGAAGTTTTGCTGTTGGTCATGGTATAGTAGATGCTGAAGAGGCAGTATTAGCAGCGATGGCGTTGGATTGCAGTGATTTTACTGCATATATTTCAGGCCCGGGGCAAGTGCCAGTAAACAACTGGTATAGTTGGTCAGCATCTGTTACAGATCCTATTCTTTGTGGTGCAGCTTCATATAGTTGGTCAGCAAAAATTAATGGAGGGCAAAGGTACGAAACTGGCTATGGCGAAAATTTTGAGATGTATGTTCAAAGCACTGACGATTTGATAGAACTAACTGTAACTGCCACAAGAGATGGAGGAACAGACACTGCAGAATTTTACGTTAGGGCTTATAATCCTTACCAATAAGCTTTACTCAAGGTAAATAGTTGGCAGTTTATTCTTTCTTGATTATATATTCAGAGTTTATAAAAAAGCAATCAAATTTGATTGCTTTTTTATTTTTTCATTTCCTCTATACTATCTATATAATAGTTACTAGGCACTTAAGTTAGTAAACTAACCAACATGTTGTTCGTTTTGATGTTGTCTATGTAGCTCATAAAATCCAATGTCACCTAGGATTAAAAGAGCACATGCCATGGAGGTAGGGTCTGAATTTGCTCCCAGCCAACTTGCGTCTGATGATCGGCAAAAATGACCGGATCAAAATCGGCTGACTCAGGCGCGATGGCCTGGCAAAACTGCGGGGTCGGGCAGGATTGAGCGCAGGCCAGCATTGTTTTGCCTTGATTTTTCTTTGGTTCGTTTCTTTTCATCTAAGGAAAAGAAATGAACGTCCAGCCTAACATGAATTATCCATCTCATAGCAGTAGATAATAAACATGCTGACTTTAAAGTTTGATGGTAATTGACAAAGTGACATCCCACATTTGTGGCTTCAATTCCCAATTGATCTAGCCCCTATAAAAAAAACCTTCAGAGGTCAGCAGATAGGTACATACAAAATCTTCAAATCAGTTTAAATAGACCAATATTCAGTAACATCAGTATCTATTTTGCTGTATCCGCTAAACTCTAGAAGGTTTCGACATTTGAATGAACCCTTAAAACTATAGTATGTGCTTTCTGTATAGATATTGAGACTATGTAATTGTCTACTGACCTCTAATGAATTATTATTGATGAGATTTTGCATTTCTTTTTATGAGGTGATGCCTTGCTCTGCCATAGCGGCTACGCGAAGGCGATGCCTAAGTATCAGGCGACCTGCCTACCCAGGCAAGTTAAAATAGTTGCCTTAGATCGCAGTAATAAACGTTTTTAATTTTGATGTGTTTCCGTTCAGAAACTATATAGTGAAAATATGTAAATACTGGCGGGCAAACGATCACAAATTGATCCTAAAAGCCTGAAAAATGCTTCCAAGCTCGATAAAAGGCCCCTGAAATACAATCCAAGTCAATAAGATACAATCCTCAAGTGCTAAGAATCAATCCCCATACTCAAAAGATTAATCCCCATACTCCAAAAAGAATCTGTAATACTCTAAAGGTTAATCTCCACACTCCAAGAACCAATCCCCACATGGTGAAATACAATCCCGAAGCTCCAAAAATCATCCCCATATTCTATAAAACAATCTCCGCATCCACCATGTTGATCCCCAAGCTCCAAAAATCAATCCCCATATATTAAAAAATGATCCCCAAATGCTGAGGGGCAGAATTAGTACTCCACAAAACAATTCGCAAAGTTCTAAATGGCTATTGACGGCATTTCAGAGCACAATCCTTTCCCCATCAGGTTTCCACGAACCGCCGTAGGTATCGTGAAATTCGGTAGCGCTGAATGATGCAAAGGAAAAGTAATTTTCTGCCAGGATGAGGACTCCGTTGTCAGACTTCCAGGCGCCTTGAAGTGTTTTCGATGAATCTGTATTTGAATTCAAATTAATGAGAGAAAAGAGGATAATTAATAGCTTGAGGTTCATGATTTCTATGTTTTTAATATTAAATTAACCTAACAAAGCACAAATAGTTATCAAATGAGTAAAAGCAACTAAATTGTTTTTTAGAATATGTAAAAAGTCATCTAAACAGTATATTTCCTTCATTATATTTGTGGTAAATGATCAATAAATAAAAATCATAGTAAAAAATTTTGAATTATACCAATAACTAAAATGGCAGAATTTAAATATCAGAAACCCTTTCCGGTAGGAGAGGACCATACCTCATACCGCCTTTTATCATCCGAATATGTGACAAGCATAGAAGTTGATGGTCGAAAAATATTGAAAGTTGATCCTAAAGGATTGGAGTTATTGGCCCAGGAAGCGATGGCTGATGTGGGATTTTATTTGAGGACCACTCATTTAGAAAAACTTGCGAAAATTATTGATGATCCGGAAGCAAGTGATAACGATCGCTTTGTGGCGCATACCCTGATCAAAAACCAGGTAGTATCTTCTGAAGGACTTTTACCAACTTGCCAGGATACAGGAACGGCTATCGTTATTGGAAAAAAAGGGGAAAATGTGTGGACAGGCGTTGAAGATGCAGCGCATTTATCGAAAGGTATTTATGAAACCTATAAAACCAAAAACCTCAGGTATTCGCAGGTGGTTCCTTTTACCATGACGGAAGAAAAGAATACCGGAACCAATCTTCCCGCTCAGATCGACATTTATGCAAAACCAGGGAATGCGTATGAATTTTTGTTTATGGCAAAAGGGGGCGGATCAGCTAATAAAACCTTCCTTTATCAGCAGACAAAAGCTTTGTTGACTGAAGAAAATCTCACCAAATTCGTGGCGGAAAAACTTAAAGATCTTGGTACGGCGGCCTGCCCACCTTACCATCTGGCATTAGTGATCGGTGGTACTTCTGCTGAAGTAACTTTGAAGACTGTAAAAGAGGCATCAACAGGAAATCTTGACGCATTACCTACAAAAGGCAATGAAGGCGGACAAGCATTTCGTGATTTGGAATGGGAGGAAAAAGTTCAGCGCATCTGTCAGGAAAGTCAGATCGGCGCCCAATTTGGCGGTAAGTACCTGACGCATGATGTACGGGTAATCCGACTACCTAGGCATGCAGCTTCCTGTCCGGTTGGAATAGGAGTTAGCTGTAGCGCTGATAGAAACATAAAGGCAAAGATCAATGAGGATGGGATTTTCCTTGAAGAGATGGAGCGGAATCCAGCCAGATTCCTGCCAAAGGTTGAGCCGCAGTTGCAAAAGGCAGTAGAGATCAATTTGAATCAACCTATGGAAAGTATTTTGAAAGAACTCTCAAAACATCCGATTAAAACAAGGCTAAGCCTCAATGGGACATTGATTGTTGCCCGGGATATCGCTCATGCCAGAATAAAGCAAATGATTGATGAAGGCACGCCGATGCCGGAATATTTTAAAAAGCATCCCGTGTATTACGCAGGCCCGGCCAAAACTCCGGAAGGAATGCCTTCAGGTAGCTTTGGGCCTACCACTGCAGGAAGAATGGATTCATATGTAGGCGCATTTCAGGCTGTTAATGGATCGATGGTCATGTTAGCAAAAGGAAACAGATCGCAGCAGGTGACAGATTCATGTAAAAAACATGGAGGTTTCTACCTTGGTTCCATTGGTGGCCCTGCTGCAATTTTAGCAAAAGAAAGCATTAAATCGGTAGAAGTAGTAGATTTCGAAGAGTTGGGAATGGAAGCTGTGAGAAAAATAGAAGTGGTCAACTTCCCAGCCTTTATCATCGTTGATGATAAAGGAAATGATTTCTTTGCAGATATGTGATTTATTAAATTTTAGTAAGAAAAAGAGGTTGCCAGAGATGACAACCTCTTTTTTCTATAGTCCCTCAAATACTACCTTTTCATCCAGATATCCATCAGCAATTACGGTCATACGCATATTTTCCTTAGTTACCTGAATCATATTAGTTAACTGAAGGGATGGAACCATGATTTTGCCATTGTTAATCGTAGTTTGAGAATAGGGTAGAGATCTATTTTCAGCAAGAGTAAGGGCAATATTGGTGGTGGCATTCGTCAACGTTTCTATATACTTGTAAACCGTCATGGTCTGCATCCCTTCCATGATTCGTTTGCAGGCGTCTGTCTCTGCATCTTGTCCGGATACAAGTACTTTTCCACACAACTCATGCTCCATTAATGCTTTGCAAACACCTTTTGAGATCATGTCATTTGAGGATATAACTGCATCCAGATCGGTTGATTGGTTCAGATAATCATTGATAATAGTATATGCCACATCAGCATCCCAGTTATCTACATTCTTATCAAGCACAATGTTAATGTCCTTTCTGGTGATTAAGGGCTGCAACACATTCAATTGACCAAGCCTTAAAAAAACGGAATTATAATCTTTAGGATCTCCCCCCAAAATGGCATAATTGCCTTTTGGAGAAATTCGGGTCAGGTAATCTGCCTGCAATTCACCAACCTTTATATTGTCAAAGGAAACGTAATAATCCAGGTCGCAATTTTTTATGAGTCGGTCATAGGCAATGACTTTCACTCCATTTTTTTTAGCTACCTGAACCAAGGCTCCGGCAGCTTCACTGTTGAGGGCTACCATGATGATAACATCAACTTTTGATTTTACTAAATCAAGAAATTGTTCTTTTTGTAATGCTTCATCGTTGTCAGCTTCTTTGACGATAACTTTTGCTCCTTTATTCTGTAGGTTGTCAACCAAATAATCTCTGTCTTTTTCCCACCGCTCATGCAATGGGCCAAGACTAATGCCGATTATTATTTGGTCTTTTGGTTTGCAAGCTATAATGGCTGTAAAAAGGAATAAAATAGAGATGAGTTTATAGACTAAGTTTTTCATAACGTTAGAATTTTAATGTATCAAAACAAAAAATGAACTGGTCAATTTCCGTTGTGCTCAATTTAATGATAAATACTGGTTTTTACTATTGATTATAAAATGAAGTATATATGAAAATGCCTGATCATTGCCAAAATTCTTTTTCCTATGGAATGGTTTGATATTTTGTTCAAATACTTATGAATAAAGAGCAGTGATTTCCATCTCAGATTAATTAGAGCCTGTCTATTAACTCGGCGTCTGATTCAGAAAGTTTGCTATCAAGCTGCGCCTTCCTTAGTACAAGGTACGGCGGACAAGGGCTTGCGCAGCTCGAAAAATGTGAGTCCCGACAGTATCGTCGGGATGACCATTTTGAGAGCAAGCCTGCCTCGCCGCCCGCCTGCCGACTGGGCAGGCGGGCGTAACGCAGATAGCTGACTTTATGGACAGACATTAATTATCAATCTTTAATCGTTAAATTTTTCAGCTTAAATGTTTAGATTTGTATTCATAAATTACCAGGTATATAGATCAATTTTTTAAATTTTCACACGTGCTCAATTCTGAAATTATATTACTAATCTGGACCGCCGCCTCAATAGGTTTTGTACATACAATCCTTGGGCCTGATCATTATTTGCCTTTTGTGATGATGGCCAAAGTACGGGGTTGGTCGCTAGCCAAAACCTCATGGATCACCTTGCTTTGTGGGGGAGGGCATGTTTTAAGTTCTATAGTACTTGGCTTGTTGGGGGTTTATTTGGGCGCTGAAGTGTTGAAATTGGAAATGCTGGAAGCGTATCGCGGCACTATTGCAGCATGGCTCTTGATCGGATTTGGATTTGCGTATTTTGTATGGGGGCTTCATAAAGCCTTCAAAAACAAAAAACATAGTCATATACACCTTCATGGAGACGGATTGGTTCATGAACACCAGCATTCACATACTTCGGAGCATGCTCATGTGCATGACCAAAAATCTGCTTCAAAAGACATTACACCCTGGATATTGTTTACCATATTTGTTCTCGGTCCATGTGAAGCGCTCATTCCCATACTGATGTATCCCGCCGCAAAAAGTAGTATATCCGGAATGTTTGTAGTTGTCGGTGTATTTTCACTTACTACCGTAGCAACCATGTTGTCTATTGTGGTATTATCTACCTGGGGCATCGGTATGGCCAGGTTGGGTAAATTGGAAAGGTACACGCATGCTATTGCCGGAGGTACAATTTGTTTTTCAGGCTTAGCGATCATGTTCCTGGGATTATAGTCAAAATATAATACTTTTCTTATCAACTAATTCCAGATTATTTTCTCGTCTTGTTATTTTTTTTCAATTGTGAATTGAAAATATTCACTCTCGTTTAAAACTTTTTTACCTTGCTATTCATCATAGCAATAGAACTTTGAAAATTAAATGGCAGAGGTCCTCGAAAATATAGCAATATACCATAGTAAAAGTCTTATCGAGAAATCCAGAAAAGGAGATGAGCATGCTTATGGAAAACTGGTTGGTTTGTGGTTTAAAAGAATCTACAATTTCTCTTTGAAATATTTTGCAGATCATGATCTGGCAATGGAGGTAACCCAACTGACTTTCATCGTCGTCTATAAAAAAATAAACCATCTCAAAGACGTGAATAGCTTTAAGTACTGGCTATATACCATTGCTTTAAACAATTGCAGAGAGGAGGACAGACGGCAAAAAAAGAAACATTGGTATTCGGTTTTCGTGAGTGAAGACGCCAAACAAGTCGAATCGAAATACGGTCACCCGGAGCTTGAATATCAAAAAAAAGAAAAGGAAGAATTGGTTGCAGAATTATTAAAAACATTGCCAGAAGAGCAAAAGACGATAGTAATCATGAAAGAGTTTGAAGGCATGAAATTCAGAGAGATTGCTGAAACGCTAAGTATTTCAGAGAATACAGCTAAGTCGAGGTTGTATTATGGATTGAAGGCATTAAAAAAATTATTAGAAAAAAGTGAGTTGAATTATAAAATCGATAGATAAAGATGGAAACTCAAGATATTAGCAAAGAATTGATGGATTATCTCTATGAAGAGATGACAGTAGGTGAGCGGAAAGAATTTGAGCAAAAACTTTTTGAAAATCCTGAGCTTCGAAAAGAATTTGAGGCATTGAATTCTGTACGGCAAGAACTTGATAAGTTGAAGGATAAAGAGGTGATGGAACCATTTTCGACCTGGGGAAGATCCAGATCATCAAGCTGGTTTGGTTCTAAAGGCAGAAGAAAGGTGTTAGTATTCCGACCGGTTACTGCAGTGGCGGCATCGCTGATATTTCTGATGCTACTTGGGTATTTGACAAATTTTTCGATTTCGATAAATGATCAGGGTTTATTGCTTGGTTATGGAAATAAAATTCAAAACAATCAAGAGAAATATATTGGTGAAGAAGAAGTGAAAGTACTTGTTCGAGATGCATTGGATAATAACAATAAAATGCTGGCGACTAAGTTGGCCGAATCTGAAAGCTCCCATGACAACAAATTTATCGCTTTAGAAAGCTCGTTAACAAAGGCAATAAATGCGAAAGAGAAAGATGTGGTGACAAAAGAGGATCTTCAGGAATTCTTCACGATGGCGGAAAATAAAAATTCTGAATTGATGAGGGATTATTTAAAGTTAACCACCGATCGACAACAGGCATATTTCAAAACTATGCTTACCCAGTTCAATGAATTTATGCAGGAGCAGCGTAGCGATGATTTAACTATGATTAGGAATAGTTTGATGGATCTAAAACAAAGTCAGAATAATCAGAAGCTGGAAACTGACCAGATGATAGCCAGTATTTTGACGAGTACAAATCAACCAAAAAATTAAAGTAATTATGAGGCTTAATCAAGCGCTATTTATTGACATCTTGCGCCTGAACGGAAATAGAAATAAATACTAAAAGATAATAAGATGAAAAAGATACTAATTCTATTGATAGTCCCCATATTTTTTGGGTTTAGAACAGGGCAGGAGATGGATGAAAAAAGAATGAATCGTGATCTGGAGATTGCGAAAAATATTCTTAGCACATTGATCAAATCCGGATCAGATAGTTTTTTTGGAGGATCTTCGATTGAGGCGAGTTATATTAAAGATTATGGCGTCATTTTTAATATCCCCGAGCATTTAGTTTATTTTCATACTGGACCAAAGACCTTAATTGCCATTCCTGAAGTGCCTGCTTTTCCTGATTTTGATATGGATGTCGATGTAGATGTTGACATGTATAAGGAACTAATAGAACAGGATAAGAAACTAATAGAACAGGATAAGAAACTAATAGAACAGGATAAGAAACTAATAGAACAGGATAAGAAACTAATAGAACAGGATAAGAAAAAACTTAAGCAGGAGAAAAAGAAGCAGGAGAAAATTGAACAGGAGATAATTGAACAGGAGATAATTGCCGAAGAACTTAATCGGGCAAGAGCAGATACCGAAATTGCAGTAAGGGATGCTCAACGGAATCAGATTCGGCAGCAAGCCAGAGTTGCGGCATCGGCTAAGACCAGGGCAATGAGAAAGATTTATGTCAGTTCCGGTACGACAAGCGAAATTGACTGGGAAGAAATTATGTTTACTTTCCTGGCTGATTACGCAGACCTGATCGGACAGCTCCAACCTGACGAAAAGATAGTTATCAATCAAAAATCACCCTATGATGAGTTGGTATATATTTGGAGTGGAGCAGGTACCGGTGAAAGTGATAATAGTGATAAGGCAGGCCTTTCTGTTGAAGTGCTTCGCAAGGATGTGAAGGCTTATAAAATGGGTAAAATTAATCGCGATGAGTTTGATAAACGTGTAACGGTCAAAAGGAATGATCCTCAACGAAAAGTCCCTGATCTTGAGATGTTTGCCAGTATTTTTGATCGCTATTACAGCTTCGATTTGTCTGAAACCTTTTACTGTGAAGGAAAGCCGAGGTATGAAGTGTTGGAAGGATATGGAGTGGTTTTTCATATCAACGCTTCTACAGCCAGCAATGCGAAAAGCAAGGTGCAATTCTATACTCAAGGCCAAACCTGGCAAATGGATTCCGGCGCCGATGAATCGGATGATAGTAGTTTGTATCCGAAGTTCAAAGAGGATATCAAGGCATTTATGTTGGATTACGGGAGGACAATTCGTTCGCTCAATGATGATGAGAAAGTATTGCTGGAAATAAAGATAGAAAGCTGTCGTGATTGCAAAGTCCCGAAAATACTGGAAGTCTCCTCTGAAATGGCTTTGCTAAAAAAATACGATCAACAAAAGATATCACGGGAAAAGGCTATGGCAGAAATAGAAATGAAGGAGGTATTTTAGGGGGATATCAGACTACTAATGCTATAGGTCCCCTATAAATCAAAATAGAGAAGGCTTACTCTGATGAGTAGGCCTTCTCTATTTTTTTATATCCATTAAATTTCGCCATAAAATTCTTTGAATTTCATGATCCCTTCTTTTGTTAAGTTAATAGATTTTTTTGTGACTTTTACCAACCCCTCTTGTTGGAGTTCGTCCATTGCGAAGTTTATATAATCATTTTCAAGCAAATCCAATTTATACACTTTTGGCAATTCGGCATCTGAATTGACAATTTGATCTTCTGAATTATAGAGTTTTGTGATGATTTTGTTTTTCACTTCATCAATAAGATCCCGTTCTTTTTCCAGGATGGATATGCCATATTTAATTTTCAATATATCAGCAAGATCTTCGATGATGAGTCTCTTATCCAGATTTTTTTGCGAAGCAGTTTTTGCTATTAATTTTTCAAGGTCTTGGAATTCCATAATAAAAATCTAATTGTCAATAAATTCTTTAAACATTATTGAACAAAAATAGCTTATTCTTTAAAAGGTATGCTATTTTTTTATAAGAATTGACTCCTCACAAAAAGTTAAAAATTTCCAGCTATGCAAATCAATCAAAAAATGCTTTTCAATCATTTTGTGATAGTATTATCATTCGCTTCAATATCCTTATTATCATCTTGTTCACTTTTTAAAGTGGACCTTAATACCGGGGTAGAACCTCTTCCCGCGAAAGAGTTAAACACAAGAATTTTAATGCACGAATATGGAATCGTATTTTCAAACAAAGTGGAAAAACTAGCTGATTCTATAATGCAGGCTACAAAGGATAAGGACATAAAAATGAACGCACTTTATTGGAAGATAAATGCTACAGCAATGAGCCGGCAAGTTATTTTTCAGACTGTTCCTTATGCATCCCTGGTCGATACATGGACATTTTGTAAGCAACAAAGTGATTTTGTACGCAATGGAAATGGGCATGATTTATTTGGAGAATTTCAACCTCAACTTATTGATATTACCGGAAAACTGGAAGAGGATGTTTCTATAATCGCAAGAGTTGTGAGTACAGGTTGGGAGTATGATTCCTACAAAAAATTTGTCGATACATACGCTGAAGAGCATCCCTTCAAGGACCTGTTTTTTAGCAGAGGATCGATTCTTTCAGAACTTAATGCATCACTGGGGATTTCCGACAGTGTGGCTGTTAAGACGGTAGGTACCATGCCTGAAACTATATCAGATTTGTCTTCGAGGATAAATGATATGGCTGATAAAATTCCAAAAATGGCAAAATGGAGAACTGAGGCCTATCTTTATGAATCTGGCGTAGACAGCATCGATGTAAATGCATTAATGGATAGTATTAAAATGCTGACCGGGCAAATATCTTATATCGCTAAAAATAGTCCTGAATTGCTTGATTCTGCGATCATTAAACTGAATGAGCGATTGACTCCCCTTGTCAACAAATTGGATAGGAGATGGGCTGAAACATTATGGAAACTTGGTGATGAGCGATTGGCTCTTATCGAATCACTCGACGAGCAAAGAGTGGCATTGGGCGAAAAGTTATCGGAAGAAAGGGAAGTCATTATGAGTGATTTGGAAGTGCTTTCCAAGGACCTTTTGAAAGTGTCATGGAACTACATTAAGCAAATTATTGTCAGGTCATTATTTATAATTCTTTTATAGGTATAGGCGCTTAGATCGCACCATTAATTATCTATAAACTAATAACTTAACTCATTATTAACCATCTTTCTTATTAACACATCGAATATTGTATCCATATTTGATCTTCTATTGT
>SDBV01002263.1_pt1 | contig 28807 bp, 48 predicted proteins | sample 2277081 | NCBI WGS metagenome assembly SDBV01 (sample SAMN10402039, study PRJNA504765) | marine sediment metagenome | isolation source: marine sediment core GS10_PC15, 223 cmbsf | place: Arctic Ocean: Southern Knipovich Ridge | collected 2010
CAGATACCCGGCACCGGATATTGCTGTCTGTAGTTCGGCGATACCGTTGACATCCTCGGCCCACCCGGCGTATATCGTGTCTGCGGTAGTGTTGCTGGTCAAGATAGCATACACCTTCTTGAATAAGGTAGTGCTTGAGGCGCTGGCCCCACTGCCCCCGGTGACGGCCTCAAGGGCATCGGCCCCGTCGCCATCCTGTCCGTAGACGGTAAACGTGATCCCGGTATCGTTCCCGGTCGAAAAGATTTGGACCACAGCCGCATCGCTCTGAACATCGGCAATGCCGAACATCGTGGCCTCGTGAGTCCACACGCCGTTCAGCGTGAAGGCACCCCCGCCCGTGGCGGCTATCGTGGACGTTGTCAGAATAGTCGCCGTACTGCCGGTGATACCGGCACTGACATTCCCACTCGTCGGTCCGTCTATCTCTATCTTCGATATTTCCCGATAGGCCACCGTACTGGCTACCGTGCTGGCGCTCACGCCAGTCAGTCGCTGGACCTTCTCTACGCCGCTGGCGTTCAGACCGGTCACGGTGAATATCCGCGCACTCTCATCAGCCGCGCAGGTGATTAATATCGTTGCCGCCGTACCGAGGCGTGCTATTCCTGTAGTCGCCGAAAGCGCACCTCCGCTCAGGCTTAATTCGGCAGCAGCCGCCGTGGTCTGAGATACGCAAACTCCATTCGCATCCGCAGGCGTCAGGCCAACTGTTACACTAACTGGTCGCATTCAAACCTCCTTGACATTGCTCCATTCAGTAAATCCGGGGCCGTCAGGCCGGACCGACCCCGGTACAAAGTTAAGAGCAACGGGATTAAGGAATCGCAACAGCAGCAGGGAACAGAATCGCGCTGCCACCCACAGTATTCAGGCCGTAATTGAGATTCCAGAACGCGGCCTCGCCAAGGTATATGGTCGAATTGTTAGCGGTTCCTTCGTGTCCGCCCACGTTCTTAACAACATGGCCGGTGCTGGTCGCCTCAAGTTCGATACATAACCCAGTTGCATCGGTATCATGGTTCACTATCATGTTCTGGGCGACGAAAATGCTCGTGGCCTTACCGGCATCGTGATCGACCACCGAATCGGAGGCATCGACATCAATGTAATTCGCCACGATCCTCACGTTGCTGGTGGTGCCCGCAAACATGATAGAACGAGACATGCTTTCACCGGCAAGCCCAATGAAAGAACAGTTCTGAATCGTCAGATCGGTAACGGTTGTCGCTATATTGATATGGACAAGCCACTCTTGCCCGGCGGCATCATCACGACAATCAATACTGTCGAGAGTGCAGTAGTCTGAGGCAGCATCAAGGGTAATCGCATTGGTCGCACCACCGGTATAATCGGCGACCAGCCGTATGTTACTGATTGTCACATCGGCATCGGTAATCGCAACAACGCCGCCAACGACAGCCGTAGTGAACGTAGGCTTGCGGCTGCCCGTACCCTGGCCGATGATGGTCAGGCCCTTAGTGACCGCGAAGCTTGTAGCGGTCAGGGCCTCGGTGTGACCTGCGGCGATTATGATCGTGTCGTACTCAGTCGCCTTGAGAATCCCGGTAGCAATGGTAGCCCACGGCTTTGCGCGGCTACCGTCGCTGGCTACCGCACTGTTGCTGTCTACCCACCATACCTTGCCTTCGGGAGATACGTCGATGGGAACGGTCAGGTCAAGTGCTCCACTTAAGAATCCAGTCGGATAATTAGAAGGAGTATACGTCATTTTGTTCTCCTAAAAACGCCATAGCGTCATAAATTAAGGAATGGCTTCGGTAGCGGCAGGATCAAGCTCACCACTGGCACCGGCGGTATTGCCGCCATAATTCTCGAATAAGAAAGCCGCTTCGGCAAGAAAGCACGAAGAACCAGTGTTATCATAACTGCCAATATTCCATGCTACGATGCCAGTGCTCGTAGCCTCCAGTTCAACGCACTCCTGATCGGTAGCTCCCGTATCCTGGTTGAGAATGATATTCCGCGCGACGAGAATATCGGTGGCCTTCTGTGCGTCGTGATGGATCACGGACTCCGAAGAATCCACATCAATATAGTTGTCCACAATGACCGTCTTGCTCGTAGTGCCTGCGGCGTTGATGCAGATGCTCATAGTCCCGCTCGCGAGGCCGATGAACGAACAATTCTGGATGGTCGTGTTCGTGGCCGATACGTTCGAGCTGTGCGACAGTATAACGTGCGTCAACCACTCCAAGTTGGTGGTGGAATCACGACAGACGATATGGTCAAGGGTGCAGTAATCCGAGGTATAATCAACGGTTACGGCTACGGTGCATCCTGTGGCAAAGCCAGCAATCAGCTTGACGTTGCTGATAGTGACGTTATCTGCCGAGATATTGACCGTACCAGCCGCTATTGCTGCCGTAAATGTCGGAATGCGACTGCCCGTGCCCCGACCGATGACAGTGATCGCCTTGCTGGCGGTAAAACTGGTAGCGGTGAGAGCTTCGGTATGCCCCGCCTCAAGCATGATAGTGTCACCAGCAGAAGCGGCGCTCATAGCATCGGAAACCGAAGCATACGGAGCCTGACGAAGCCCGTAACCGTTTGTCGCGGCGTTTACATCGACCCACCATACCTTCCCCAGTGGGGCGACCTCAAGGGGCGTGTTGTAGATCGAAACCCCCTGCCTGAAGCCATTTGGATAATTCGATCCGGTTCGACTCATTTTTTTTAATCTCCTACGGACGCCCTTAGCGTCGAAAGTGAATACCCGTAGTTCGGATATTTTTTAGTTACCGGAACGGGCTTTTACACCCGCCCCGGCTTAAAGCAACTCGTTACAAACTAATACTTATCCCTTACCTGGGCTAGAGTAACTGCCCCGAGGATCGGTCCATCCGAAGGAGCAACGGAACATTCCCGTGAACACGGCGTCCTTTGTCAAAAACTCGTTGTCCGTGTCAAAGGTATCGCTCATCCTGTTGAAATACTTCAACCCGTCCGGTACATCGGTAATGAGATACCATGCGTCGGCGTCAGTGAAGTACGGCGATACGATGACTTCAGGGATGATCCCCATGCCCCGAAGAGCATTCGGATCGTTGTCAGCCGTGCCGACTCGGAGTATCGACTTGGTGATGCGATGGGCCTCGAACTTCAGTGCCACCGGAACGGCCAGCGACTTGAACTGCGCGTTGATCTTCAGGCCGCGATCATTCGTCCAACTTCCGACATCAATACACGCCTGCTCTAATGCGGCCTCACTAAGGTCCGAGGCGGTCGTCAGCGTGTTCTGGTACGTTCCGCCAGCGCCACCCTGATTCGGGTGGGATGCAGAATACAGCACTTGGCCGTCGGCCCCGGTATAGGCACCGGTATAGCCACGGTTAAACACGTTGGCGGCCACGGTCTCCTTGGTCTGGCGCATCGAGTACGCCAGCGAGCGCGGACTGCGCAACATTTGCTGTGACAGCGTATACAGGTTGTCAGCGTACGCTTCCATCGTAACCTTGAAGCCGGAAGCATAGGTGACGTGCGTATAGCGCTGAATAAAGCCCTGCGACATTGAATCCAGCAGGACGGGTGCGCCCTCATCCTTGACGGGTACCAGTCCTGTGCCAGTCAGGCCGACGTCTTCTTCGTAGGCTTTCTTGGACTTGTTCTGCTTGAAAAGTCTAGTATAGATAATCTCGTGCTCAGCGTACTCTTGACCGAAGATAGCATTCAATCCCGGCCAGAGCAGTTTCGCAAGATCACCGCGTGTGATCGGTACGGACATTATTTGTCTCCGTGATCTACAGGTAGTAGTCTGCTCAGAAAAACAAAGAAACCGGAATTAGTTATGTACGCCGACGTGCCCGGACGTGTCACTCTGGCCCACGTCATAGATGCCATGGCCTAGCTCGTGGATATTGAACGTCACCAAGAGTTTGGCCCAGTTGCCAAGCTCGTTGTCTCCACGGTCTATCACTTCGAGAATATGGTAGACCAGCGTGGCTGTAGCCGCCGCTGTACTGATGTCGATCTCCTGCCCGGATGTCTGGGCAGACGTGTCGGGTGTTGCGTCGATTACATCGGCCTTGGCTCCAACGTCGCCGTCTTCCACGACGCCATTGCCCTGTACTTCCATGATGAGATCGGGCGCGATGGCGATCAGCGTGTATCCGCGAATCGAACCAGCGATGTAGCGCGGCCTGTCAAGCGTTGCCGTCACACTGGCGTCGCTACCGTCCCACAACTCGACCCCGACGCAGATGCCGTACGGAGTCTCGCCCGCCGTATTGGCGACGGTCACGGTGGGAATGGTAAGGCCTTCGTTGCTGGCAACCAGCCTTACGGCATCACCGACAGCGATTTCTTCGGCGTCATCCTCGTCGTGCAAGCACTTTTGGATGTACCCCTGTGCCCCCATGCCACCGGAAAGCGTGCCAACGGGCTTGAATCCATTAACTCTATCAATATTTGCCACTGTTAATTACTCCTTGAAGGTTCATGGGCCGCCATTAGGCATGGACGCCTAGTCCGCTGCCAGCGATGTCTGTTTCATTAACATCGTAGCACCCGCGACCGAGTTCGTGGATATTAAACGTCACCAACACGTTCCCGCTGGCTCCCAAGTCATTGTCTTCAACACTAAACAATTCCAGTACATGAAAAACATACGTGGAATCGGCTGCCGCCGTACCAACCTCCTGCCCGGAACTCTGCCTGGTGGTGTCAGGGGTAGCGTCGACCAGTAGCGTCTTCGCTCCCATGTCGCCGTCCTCAACAGCCACGGAGGACTGCACCTCCATAATCAGGTCGGGGGCAATTGCGATAAGCGCGTATGCACGCGCACTCGCCGCGAGATATCGCGGGGTGTCGAGTGTCTGCGTGACCGCCGAATCGCTACCGTCCCACAGTTCGATACCAACGCAACATCCATATGGAACGTCGGTAGCTCCCGTGGTTAGGGCGATAACTGTCGGAACCCCAAGACTTTGAGCATTCGCCTCAAGTTTTACGATATCACCAACGGCCAATTCAGTTGATCCCACATGGAGACACCTCTGAACATATCCTATGCCCCCCATACCGGCAGAGAGGGTGCCAACGGGCTTAAACCCGGTGACATAATCCGTATTTGCCACTGTTAATTACTCCTTGTAAGGCGAAATCAAATTCGCCGGTTAACCTCGTCTTCGGCACCAGAAACGGTCAGGGTGCTGGTTACGCCGTCTTTGACGGTGCGACGCAGACCCTCTTCCGCCTTGGTGACTGCGGCCTGTTTCTCAGCCTCGCCCTCGTCATACCACGCCTGCGGTATTTCCATCAGGACACCGGCCAAGGGTTTGCCCGCATTATCGGTCCCAACGTGACGCTGTACCGCAGAGCCTATCTGGCTCGGACGGTTCGTGTCCTTATCGGAATCCATTGTCGCAAAGGGGTCCTTGACTACCTCCCACCCGTCGGCTATCGCCTGTTCGATCCTCATGCCGCCATCAATATCGTTGAATACGCGGCGATGATAACCGGGACGAATGGGGAACTTGAGTCTGCTGCGATCAAACGACTTGCGTCTCGGTCGGCCAGAAGGGGTACTGCCCTTCGTTACTGCTGGCTCTGTGCCATTGTTGCCCGCCGTAGCCGATTGCTTTTTCTCCGCAATCTGTCGTTCGAGGTCCGCACGCTCATCAAGTTCAGCCAATTCCTTGCGTAGTACTTCGATGGACTTCTCAGTCCCGCCCTCTGTGGGCTGCTTGGTTTCTACTGCAATTGTCGTTGAGTCTACTGCTTCTGGGGTCGGCTCATTGGCCGTACTGTTTTCAAGCTTGAGGATACGCAGTGCGTGCCCTCCCGTCACTGGTACTGGTGTCACCTTGTATCCATCTTTCCTCAGTTTGCCCTTCGCAATATTGGAGGACATCGGCTTCGGAAAAGGCGACCCGTCTACTTTGTAATACATTCCATCTTTCAGTGTAAGCCTGTAGGTGCTCTGAATGTCTGCCATGATATTTATTCTCCAAATTTATCGTTGTAGGACTTGAGCCAGTCCTTCTTAGTCATGCTCTCAACTGAATCCACCGTCGAGTCGCAGGCCCGCCTCTCCTCTTCTGAGAGACTGGAATAGGTCTTGCCCTTGCTGCCGCTACCGCCGCGATGAGCATCGCCCTCTACGTCGGAAATCTCCTTGCGTGGCTTGGCATCGGTGTCGCCATCGTCCCCCATGGCGGCCTTGCCATCGGGCGACTTCGTGGGCTTGATACCCTGAAAGTGGTATTTCCCGATCAGATCGGGCCGTTCCATCTCGACAAAAGCCGCTACCTCGCGGTTGATCTTCGCCAACCGAAATCGGGGTGACAGCTTGGCGTACTCATCGAGGCTGTTTAGCTCCTCGACCAGCTTGATGACCTCCTGAATGTCATCCTCGGCACCCTTGCCTTCCGGCTTGTACCACGTACTCGCCTTCATCCAGTCGGCAATATCGGGATCGAGAGTATCATCCTGCGACAGATCGACACCAGCCTTCTCCGCTACCTCCTGTAACCGTTCGTCCAGCGCGTTGACCTTGGCAACATCGCCCTCCTCAATCGCCTGATTGCGCTGTAGCTTGATCTCGGCCTGCATCTTCTCGATGTCGCGTTTAGTTGTCTCCTGGTGCTGAAGCGCCATCTGGTTTATCTTGCGGGTAAGCTGCTCAACGGTGTGTTTGAGCCGCTTACTACCGCTCTTCAATGCCTTACTGACATCTCGTTCGGCTTCCACAAACTCATCGGGCGGTGTCCACTTGTCGTCGTCACCGAGCTTATCCTTCGGCTTCCACCCCCAATTTGATGCTATTCTGACGACCACGTCCTCTGGATCGAAACCGCCATAATTGTCAAGATCGGGCTTGTCGTCGTCCTCTGTGGGCGTATCGCCTGTATCTTCAGGCTCAAGAGGCGTATCGGCCTCCAGAACCTCAACGTCTTTGACTTCCTGCTCTGCCATTATTCGCCTCCCGAACCGTTGCCGCAGACGTAGTAGACGTCTTCGTCTTGTATCACGCGGTATTCTTCTCGGTCATTAATGAAATTGACCGCCTTGCCGGAGTGGCGAACGAAGTATATCCTGTCGCCAGCCTGACACCACGGATGATTGTCGCCATAACCAAAGAAGGCATTACGACCAACGGACAGAACGTCTGCAAGCTCGCAGGCGTGTTTGTCCTTCGCTATGACAATAATCTTGCCCTCTGTCATCTCTTCCTCGGCTACTATCTTGACAAGCAGTCGATGGCCGGGCGGATATCCAGGCGGAGCGCCGTCCGTTCGCATCTTCATGTTGTCGCGGGTTAGTTCGGGGGTTGACTTCATGGCTGAGTCCTCTGAAAAAGTGCATGAAACGAAAAAAGCCCGAACAGAAAGAGTTTCCTCTCTCCATCCGGGCTACGGTAGAACCCGTCTTGCGAACGGGGCTATCTTAGTACCAGACTGTTACTGTATTTTATGAAAGCGCAAGGGCCAGACGGAATCGAGTATTGGCGATCTTGCGCCATGATAACGCAGGGAACCTCGAATTGACCCACGCCGTCTTTTTTATGATGGACATGCTCCCATCGAAGGGAGGTCCGGTCCTCACGACAGGCCAGACCGTCGAATCCTTTCATGCCCCTTACATCATTGTTAGTGTGTTCTCGTTCGTTGTAATGTAGGTATAGCCCGGTGGCAGCCCTGCCGTACCCGGCTGACACCACGGCCCCGGCTCAAACGGAGCAGGCTGATAGGGTGGATTATACGGAATGATCTGAATCTCTTTCGGTCTCATCCGCTCCATCTGCAAATCGGCTTCAAGTTGCTCAACCTGCTTCTGTAATTGCTCGATGGCCTGCCTGTCGGACATTGTATGTCCGCATTTGGAACACTTCATATCTTCCACCTTATTTTATAGAGCCGAGACACTTCCCTGTGTCCCGACGAGCAGCGGCTGACAATTACAGTCTAACCGTGACATGTCACGGGTTAAACGAAGGAAGAGTCAATTAAGCTTAACGCACCGCGCGTCCCGGCACCGAAGTGACCGGGAGGGATTATTCCCTTGTCTTAACCTCAAGCGCCTGCCTGACAGCGTTTTGTGGTGTTTTCATGTTCTTAATGGTCTCTACCAATTCAGAGAATAGGTAATGTGTCGGCTTATACTCAATTTGCAGCGCGTCATCAGGCCGACCCCGCTGCGTCCGTTTCAATAAGGGCACGAGGCAATGGTCATCTTCAATTATTTGAACGCGGCCACCATATTTGTCCGCCATTGTCTGAATTGGTTCAATATAGCGCCCCGTATCGTCCGTAAACGGGACATCAGTATCTACGACTTTATACATAGCTGCCTCCTGCTATTCTTTTGCCTTAACCTTACCAGCGGTGCCATGAAGGTATTAAAGCCATCGCCCTCATCGAAAAATGTATTCATTTCCCCTCCCCATAGAGAGGCGCAAAAGCTATTCTTGCCAGAACATAATATTCGTGCGTTGGGTCTGAATAATCGGCGTGTGCATGAATGACCTTTGCGATGTACGGCTTTTTCCGCCAAAACATTCGATAACGTAATGGTATCTCAATCGGCGCTGGCGCTCCCGCTTGTTTGAGATACGCATCAACAAGTTTTAATGCGGAAATTATATTCTCCCATAACCTATACAGTTCATCTTCCTTGCCTACGCTATATGGTACACGCACCGTCTGGGCGGTAGCTCGCCAACCGGCCTCAAGGTCCTCCACATAGGCCGTAGTTATGTATTCAACCTCGTCAAACAAATCTTGCGTCAAGCCCACCAGCTTAGAGCATATTTCACTATCATCAAAATCAACGGTAAAAATTGCTTCCTGCTTCTCGCTGTCCATCTTCTACTCCTTGCTCGTAGGCGTTTTAGTTGGCTACTTCTTCTTGGCCGGTTTCTCCTTGAGTTCTTGATCCACCATCGACCTACACAACCTCGCCCCTCCCTCGTACATCTGGACCTTGAACACAAACTCACCGGTCATTTTATTACCTATCTCTTCGTAATACCTCTCTTTAAATAACCTACAGACAGCCGAGGGTTCCATCCTTTATCCCTATATATAATATGAAAGAGTTGCCGTGTCAAGTCTTTTCTTCAGATAATTGATCGTGAAATAATCCCAATAGAAGTTTTATCGTCACAAATTCCAGCGCATCGAACTCTTCTGCCTCGAAACGATTCACTTGTCCTGTCAGCCATGCCTCACCATAATCTGAATAGAGTCCAACATCGTCAAGTGGAATGCCGTGACTTTTTGAACAATTGAGTTGGTCGCTCCGATTAGATGACGCGACCTCCTTCAGGCACTGTCTTAGTTCTTTAAATCCATTCATAGTTATCCCGCCTCTACTTCCAGTACACCAACCAGCGCCGCACAGTAGCCAGTGCCCTCCCAGGCGGTCGCCTGAGTCTTGGCCGCATTCTCCTTGTTGAAGCCCATGCCGCGTCCCAAGTCGCCACGCTTCTCATCGAGCGCCTTCTGTACGGCTCTGAGTACCTGTCTCGTGACCACGCTACCCTTCCACGTCTCAAGGTCGTCCTGGGTAATGCCATCTACGATAATCATTTAGCCCCCTCCTTCTTAGGTTTCTTCTTATCGGCATCCACCTTAATGCGCTTCGATTCTGAGTCGGTCAGGCGAGCCGCAGCATCGACCTCGGACTTGAGCTTCTTATTCTTCATATCCTCCTGCATCTCCACCAACTCCAACTTCAACTTCATTAACTCCAGCGGGAATTTCTCCAACTCCATACCAAATCTGGCATCCTCGGTTTGCTGTTCCTTGGCCTTCAATTCGAGTTCTGCCTGATCGTTCACGGACTTCGGATCGGGCGGTGGCTGCCAGTCGCCGGGTGGAAGTATCTCGTCGATATCCTCCATGTTCAACGCCTCGAAGTAGCGCCTGTAGTGCCCGTGCATATACTGCCACGGCAAGCCCATCTCCTTGGCCGCTGTCAATCCCTGTTCCGCCTTAATCAGCTTCTCTACAATCGTCACCTCTTCAGAGGCACCGACGGGCACCACGTCCAGCGATTCCGTGTTATAGGCCGCTCCGCTGATACCCTTACCCTCTTCCTCAAACAGGCGGAAGAACTGCTCTTCTGTCTGGGGCATGTGCTTGGCGTTCAATACATACAGCAGATGGAACTCATCCTTCAGTCCCTTGAACAGCCTGCCGGAAGCGGCCTTGTAGAACTTCAACCCCTGTTCGATGAGGGCCAGCGTGGTGCTGGCAGGCTGGTTGGCAGTGCTATGTTCACCGGTAAGGACGTCAACGCTGTTGCTGAGGCGTTCAAACGATTCGAGCAGCAGGCCAAGTACCTGGAACAGCGCCTGACTCGGTTCACGGGCGGGCAACACGAATATCTTCTTACCCATATCCTCGACATTGTTCCGGGTCGTCTTGATCTCGTTCGGCCTGAAGCTTTGCGAACCCTTGTCGAGACCGAGATCGGGAGAGGCCACTGCGGCCACGGTGTTATACCACGTCCCGCTGTCGATAGTCTGGTTGATAATGCTGTTCAGGATCGAGTTCGGATGCAGTAGAAGCTGTCCGAAACCGAAGCCATAGACATTCCTGTCCGGGGCTGGCATGAACAGGTATCGTACAAAATACTGTGTCGGAGCGACCTTCGCTATCTTTTTCTCATCGTTACTGAGCGATATGCCCTGTGCCTCGAAGCGCGGGCGGATACGCAGGACCTTCTCACTGTCCTTGTGGATGGTCACGATATACGGTTCAACCAACTCGTCGTGATCGAGATCGAGCCACCTGTGCTGCTCTAACATCAGGTACGTCGGCTCCACTTCGCGCAGGTCTCCACTCTTCGCGTCCTGATCGCCCTGTCCGAGGTCGATATCGAGATACAGACCGGACCTCTGCCGCTCCATGACCTCGCGCTCTGAAAGCTCGAATACGTGGGTTATCCGCTTCGCACTCTCCAGACTGCGGGCCTTGTAATTGATAACGATATCGAGCGGACTGTAGTACTCGGAGGCGTTCCGCTGGTTGGGGATATCCCGATAGACCTTCTGGAAGGCACACCCATAGACGGGAAGCGCCAGCAGCATGGAGTCCTTCTCGCCTATCCAGTCCGACATCTCGTCCATTAGCTGCCAACTCATGTGTTCGCTCACCAGATCGGCTATCTTGGCCTTCTGTCCGTCTGGATCGGGACCGTTGACACGGCACTTCACCGCCCGCTGGCCCTTTATCATCAGCGGCAGACTACGCGAGTTAAACTGCACAGCCGCCTGAGCTAACAGCGGATAGATGGCGTTACTGGCGTTGTCCCACGGCCATGTTTTCTTCTCCATCAGCAGACGCACGAACTTTTCCGCCTGCTCCATCTGTTTCTCCCAGTCAGCCCGACTCTCCTTGTCTATCTTGTACTCATCGGCCACCAGATGACCGACGGCATCCAGTTGATCGGGCGTGAGCGAATCGGCCACGTTCAACATGCCGATATACCTCAGTAACTGCGCAACCTGCTTGTTCTTGGAAGCCCTGCGCGGGTCTGCAACATCTAATGCCATTGCGTTATTCTCCAGTAAATAGTACAGTGCGACTGTTCATTCCTCCGCTTTCGGCACAACAAACCATTGGTAAATCCAGCCCCTGGGACTATCCATAGAGGGACCCCAATCGCAATTCCATTCTTTCAAGCGCCAGCCAGCAGGCATTCGATTACTTCCGTCTTCTTGCCAAACATGATCCATAGCCCCTAAATTAAGATTCACCGCTGGGCTTCCTTGCCCTGTTCTTCCAGTTCCGAAGATAGGCGGAGAACCATTGAAAGCAGGCCATTAATGCAGGCCGTAAATTCTTTCCTATTATTGTCCTCGCGGCAGGCTTTGGCTAGATATTTGATCTCATCCAGCCTATAAAACGGTTGCAAGTTAGGCTGTTCCTCCTTGGGCGTCTGCCCCAGCGCCTTCAGCGGTAGGACATTCGCAACGTGAGCACGGACTTGCTCTAATTTTTCAGGATTGCCACGAGCATCCTGCGCCATGCAACAGGCATCGTTGATGAGTGAGAGAAGAGAACTGACCGTTTCGTGATCTTTTTCCGCCTGCAGATCATGTTCGGGGACAGTGTTAAGTGCGGGCCTTTCTGTCAAACTGTGGAACTCTTCCAATGTGCCGTTGAAGCCATTTTCTTCAATGTCCCTACAAGCCTTCTGCCGAATTAGTTCTTCGCGCTGCTCGCGAAGGATTCGAACAGCCTCACCGGGTACCGGAGCGACTTCCGTAGTGGTCTCTAAAAATGATGCAATGGTATACAAACGATGTAGTCGCCCCGTTAGGTCGGCAAGCACACAGCCATCCCAATCGGAGTGGTGCTGCAAAAATATCTGCAACACCTTATCTATTTGACCTTCTATGCGTGCCGCCCTGTCCTGCAATGGTGTTTGCAACATTTGATTCTTTTTAATTTTAAACATATCAATACCCCGTGATAGCGTTTCTGGTGCTGTCCGACCGTGCCCTCAGCCTCTCGGCCTCTTGGTAGTCGTATTCTTCTTCAAGTTGATGGCGCGGTACGACGGTCTGTGTGAACGTCATGGCAAGAGCGTCCCCATGGTCCGGGGAGGCCAGTCCGCGCCTTTTCATGTCTATCTTTTTCTCCATCAGTATCCTGTCAACCCGGTCGTAGCAGTACTCTATCCCGGTCAGGTCGTCGATCATAACCTGCCGCTTCTCCTTGGTGATCGCCGTAAGGTCGGCATCCTCAAACCACGTTCTCATTCTCATCCAGCATTCGGACCGCTTGTTGCCACACTCTCTCAACGAGGACCTGTGGGAACCCTTGTGCTCCATCCACCGTCGGCCAAGTTGCCTGCCACGATCAATAACACCAGCGCCAATGCCGAGGGCGTCAACGAATACTGCGTCAGGGTGCTCTTTGTCCTCGAGTTCGGCGATAATTTGTACGGCCTCCATCAGGTTCCTGCCCCGGTATTCCTTCTCCCATAGAAACTTCAAGCCCTGCCTGCAACAGATGACCATCGCATCATCACCCTCGCGGGCGATATCGGCGGCCATTACCTTCGCAGCATGGCGGTACGTCTCCTCCTTGTGCTCCCGCTCAAACGCGGCCATGACGATATCGGTCGGTATGAACTGCAAGGTGGCCTGATTGGGGGGCAGGCCGAGAATGCGCACCCGGACGAAATCGCTGTCAATACCGTAATCTTCAATCCATTCGTCTAATATTTTCTTGTTTGCTTTCTTGGCCGTCCGAGAATCAACAGAAAACGTCGTCCATCGCTTGCGATCCTTATGGAAGCAGGCATGGAACCGCCCGCTGGCTCTTGTCATGTTCCCGAAGACCAGATGCAGGGCACCTCTGGTCGTCAGCGAACCGGAAGTAACTTCCCAGATAATGTCCGGTATGCCCGATGCCTCGTCATACAATGTCATTACATAGTCTTCGTGCAGGCCAGCAAACGACTCCGAGTTATGCTCCGACCATGGTATCCCCATCGCATACTGCGTCTTCGCGCACGGAATGAATCTGTAGCTGGTGGCCGTCCACTCGAAGTGATGTCCGTTGATCGCCAACTCCCGCCACTTCGCCAGTTCCCGCCATGTCTTATCGGATAGCTGTGCGCCGGTATTGGCAGTCGCAACTATGTGGGCGTTCGGTCTCGTAGTCAGGAACCAGTGGATGATCCAGGCCACCATGGCCGTTTTTCCTGGACCATGTCCACTGGAAACGGCTATCTGAACGACCTCTCGCTCACCTCTATCGCATTCAAGTACCTGTTTACCTAATTCCTCAAGATAATTGGCCTGCCATGTGTCCGGGCCTTCCTCCTTCTCAAGGATAGTGCCCGGCTTCTGCCACGGATAGACGGCCATAACGAAGCCCAGTGGATCAGCGTAGAACTGGGCCAAGTATTCGACCATCTTTACATCATCATCGGTAGCCTTAAATGCCATTAAGCGTCCTTATAATACGATTCTACTGACGGAATTCCAGTACAGCGTTCACAGGTACACGAAGGATGTAGTTGCCGTTTCAACTGCTTGTTTTCTTCCTCCAGCTGGGCGATACGACTTTCGGCCTTCAGTAATTCCGCCTCTAATTCGATCTTGAGCATCATTCCCCCTCAGTTCTGAACAAACCTCGTGACTCCGGTAGAATGCCCGACCCATACGCGGCCACCGCTATCGGCGTGAACGCTGAACAGGTTGTACTCCGGCAGATTGTCGCTCGTGTTGCCCGGATACAGGCGCGTCCACCAACTATACGGAAATGCCGCGCTCACCATATAGCCGGTAAGCCCGCTATCGGTAGCTATCCAGAAGGTGGTATCGGTGGCGCTGTAGATAATGTCCCTCACGCGGGGACTTGACAGGCTGTCGGTATGGTCCGTCCATGTTGAATCCCCGTCGAACTGGACCAGCCCCTCGCTACTGCCGAACCAGATGCTCGAATCACTGCCGGATACCGCTATAGAGTAGTTGGCCGTGCTGTTCAACGAACTGTTTGTCGTGGTATAGTCTATCCAGTAGCCACCGATGATACGGCTGACACCGTTATTGGTGGCTATCCACACCGATCCCGTCGAGTCTATCGCCAGATCGTAGACCACATTGCCGATCAGGCCACTGTCCGCGCTGTATACCACGTCCACGGTATCGTCCCATATCCAGAGAAGGTCGCCTCCAGCCCCCCATACCTGGGCTGCCCCCGCGCTGTCAGGCTCCAGCATCCAGACGACGCTGTCAGGCAGGGCGGTTGTTATCAGGGAATCGACTGTGAAACTGAGGGTATCGTGGCGGGTAAGGCCGATTGGGGAACCGGTATAGATGGTACTGTCAGCCAGTGCGGCGATAGAGAGGATGTTGTTCCTGTTTTTCTGGGTAAAGGCTGAGTCCTCGTACAGATATTGTTCCTGCGTGGTGTTGGAGGCCTGCCGGTAGAGGCCCATCGCCGTTCCCCACCAGACGTTGCCCGTCGGGTCTGAAACGATCCCCCTGACCGGGTTTCCCCTGATGCTGTCTGAGGCAGACCCCAATGACGAAAGGTTCAGCCATGTACCGGCTGTTATCTGTGCGTACATTGGAACGGATAGAAAAAGCAGGATCGTTAGTACTGCAAGTCGCTTCATTTAGTCATTAGGTCCTTCTTCCCCTTGAATAGTTTCTCCTGCTTGGCAATTTATTTCTATTTCGTTACCATTGGTACGGACTGGCCACATGTACCTTTTCGCCAATCTTTGCGCGATTCACCGCAATTCGTAGAACATCTTCAGACAAATAAAGATTTCCGGGCCTCCTGTAGCCGTCGGTGCTCCAAGAAACAACATCCCCCGGATGAATGTCTTCTGCCGCAGGACCAGCATATACCATGCCTTGTGTCGATGACCCCGCCACGGAACACATCGGATACTTTTCCGGCCAACCAGTCGCCCTTGGCAGCGCCTTGATCCCCAATGCCGCCAGCGGCGCGGCTATCAGTAGTTCAATTAGATTCCGACGGTTCATCTTAGGCCGCTCCCCCTTAGGCGTTAAGAATGTTATACTTACGCTCGAATAACATCTCATTTAACCACTTGTCGTTTACAAACTCGCCAGCATCATCATCTACCCCGGCAAGGATGTCCCATCCCTCGGCCATATAGATGAGATCATACGGACTTCCACAACCACATTCCCCCGATTGGCGTTCGACAGGTTCCAGTCTCTCATCCCCCGCCTCCTCGCCAATCTGGATATTGCGGCAACCCGAACACTGCCAACCAAGAGTGTACTTGTAATCATCGCCCATCCTCTTCCCCTTGAATTGTTTTCGCAACTATTCGAGCCGAATTCTCTAACGCAGCGATGTCTCCATCATTGTACACGACCAAATCCCACTTGGTTCCCGAATCGTCAAGTTCACATTCACTTGCGTCGTCAAGATTTCCACAGCCACGAGCCAAGCGAGTAGCCTCTGTGGCCTCAATCCGCACCATGAAAAAGCCGCGTTCCTTGAGAAAGTCCACCTCGTTCAAAAAGCGGCAGTCAGTGACAATCGCGTTCGGAAGGCAGGGAAGCTTCTTGAGCCAATAGCCTGGATCAACTTCTCTCCGGGCCATCCCTTTCTTAATCCACTGCTCCCTGACGCCGGGATCGTTCTTCTGGTTGTTTGCCCACTCCAAGGTCTCAATCGACCCTTTCTCGGCATAGACTGTCGGGTGGTTCTCGCCCGCCCATTCAAGTTTCACCCTGTCGGCCAGCGCCTCCCTGTGCCATCCGTCGCCGAGGACCTTCAGCAGTTCCTTGCAAAAACGGTCCTTACCACTCCGAGCCTTCCCGCTGATACCTATCCCCATCGGCCTTTCGTAATCCTGCCCGTGGACGGGACATGCCAGACTTATGGTCGATGGCCGTTCGTCATCGTGGAAATCACCTATCCCGTGTGTCTCCAGTTCCTTCCCGCACCAGCAGGGAGGAGGTGCGTATTCAGACGCGCACTCGACATCGGACGGAGCGCCGATCATGCAATCAGTGGTGCCGCAAAGGTCTTCAGGGTTCGGCATCTCGTCGTGAAGGTTGTCGTCCGTAACCTCATCCACAAGCGCCCCAAGACTCACCTTAAGCGCCTCAGGGTCCACCTCGTAGATGATCTCCTTGTTCAGCTTCATCGCCTTATCGTGCTCTGCCACGGCACCACGAGAGTCTTTCCATTTTGGCATCATAACGACCACGTCCACGACCTCGATGATTCTAAGGTCGCCCGCGAGGAAACCCGCCCAGTTCTCTTCATAATCCTCGCCGAATATCCCGTCCATAAATGCTGTATTCGTCGCAGGGCAAATGGTCGCGTAGCCCTCTCTCCAGTATTTAATGGCACATTCTCTGGCCTTGGCAATGTTTCGGTGCATCCCGTTAACGGTCGAACTCGATATCGCGCCAGAAATATAGAGAATTTTCATCTTCTCAGCACACATCATTCCCCCCCTTGACGAGCCAAGCCACCGCTCTTTGTTTCTCTTAAATTCATCGAGCGCGGCCTGTAGTTTAATAAGTAATTCCATCTTGTCGTTCTTTGTCATCTTGTCAAACGTTTTGACAAGGCCAAGCCTTAACTGGACCCAATAAACAATCCCTATCCAAGTGGAGCGCACCCGCGCTCGGAGCATCCATATCCCGCGTGGCAGCCTCATCATTTCCCCTCTGCTATGACTATACGGCGTGCCGTGATGGCTCCGTTGACTACCGAAAAGCGACTGCCGTCGGCGAAACTAACACGGATGGTAGCCACTCCGTTGTCGTCTATGTTTTCTCCCCAAGAGAGAGAACCGGTAGCCTTTTTAATCCGCACCGTATCAACCAACACGATACCCTTGGCGGTCACAGTTCTCACCAGAAAGTCGGCTGAGTTGACCGGCAATTCCTTTTCGCAGCCCAGTAGCAACATGGCCGCCAATATGGTCAACAGTTTCTTCATCCTATCCCCCTTTAGTGTCTCGATGTGGCTGAATTATTCACCTCAAGCGGCCTCGGCAACGCATCCTCAGCCGTACGCTGACACATGGCCGCAACCTGCACAAGCTCAGCGTGGAGCTGGGCTGGACTGCGAACATTGTGCTGTTTCTTGCATTCATCCCAGAACTCGTCTAGCTCTTCAAGGATCACGGCATAGCCTTCGTGCAGACTGTTGATGGCGGGAAATCCTTTGCGTGCCCGAAGCAGCTCCTCGCGTACATCCTTTTGAAAGTCCATACTAAGTCTCCTTCATTTCAAGGGTGCGCGCTGCTTTCCCGATCTCCATGTAATCCATGGCCGACATCAGATCAGGATGATCGAAGTAATATCCGAACTTCTTGTTGTGTATCCATCCGAAACCACCTACCCATTCCGGGTGGTTTGTCTCGCGGTGATTCTTGTAGAACACCAGTTCCTCGTCCACCATCCCGCCCAACTGCGCGGCGATGAACTGCCCGGAGTCATGGAATCCTATCGCGCTCAGGTGTGCGTGCGTACCGATGACGTGCTTCAGGTACTTGTTGCACATCTTCCGCTCTACCGCTGGCGGAACGCGGGAGTAATTCGACGGGTGCAGCCCCACGAACTTGCCCTCGAACTCGCACTTGGCGTAGTTGCTGACTTCCACCTTCGGCGACTCAAAGAACGCCTTGTACTGGTGCCATGGGGTCTGCGATACGTTTACGCCGATTATCGCATGGTACGCATCGGCCTCATCATCGGTAGCGTTGCTTTCAAATATCTTCTTGATGCGCTTGAGAAACTTCAAGCACCTTTCATCGTGATTTCCCCGGATGAAGACGATCCTGTCGAACTCTTTCTCCATCGCCTTGAGGTAATCGCGGGCGATCTCCAGTTCCTCCATCAGCGTGTACTGCTCGCCGCCAAAATCAAACTTAGACGCTGCCTCAAAGTCAACCAAATCTCCGAGAACGGCCAATTGTTTCAGTCCAAGCAGATCGGCGGCCTTGAGGGCCTTGTCCATCAGTTCCGTATTAATGAACGGGATATGAAGGTCATTCAGTATCAGCCAGTCGCCATACAGTCGCGGATAGTCCGTCCACTTTTTCGGCGTGATCTTATCGAAAATGATCCGATATTCGGAATAAGTCTCGTCTTGCTCCGCGATTGCAACCCTTCTGCGGCAACGCTTGAGGCTCTCAAGCTGAATACAGTAGTGCTCGCAGGCCGCATCGTCTCCATGCGCGTCCGCGTACTCAACCCGCTCTTTCGCACTCTTCAGGCGTACGTCCAATTGACCCTCCCCTCAAATAAATAGGCAGACCGGGGGACTTTTCCTTCCAGACTTGGACGCGTGAGGGAATACGCGTCTTTATCGCAACTCGCGCCCCGGTCTGCAATCTTAGTCGTTCGTTAAATCAGCTTCCAGTATGAAATCAGCGTATCTGCGCGTCTCCTCCATATCCCCCGGCAGGGCCGTCATTGCTGAAAAGTGAATGTCGATACTGTCATCGTGGGCTATCCCAAGCTCCAGATCACATAGGCCCTCTTCGAGGGCAGGGTCGTATCTCATGACCGCATGTATCGGGAAGAAGTAGATCCGTTCCTCCGTGAAATCGTAGAGCGCTCCGTGGATATCGTGGAGATGGCCTTCCATCCACCGCTTACACAGCTTGACCACCTTCTTGGCCTCGGAATTGGCCGAACCATAGGCCCGGACATCGACCCAGTCGGGACACCTGTCCTTCTGGATGATTAGCCCGCACTTACAGAAGGCGCAGGGGACTACTTCTCGAATCTGATCGGTCATTTCCAGCCCTCCGACTGCGACCACTCACGGGTTTTTTCCAAGCCTTCTTTCAGCGCCCCGATAAAATCCCGCACATGTTCATGGTCGGAGAAGATAAGTTCCTCGTGATACTCCAATTCGTAGCCGAACAGGCACCTGATCGCCGCCCTCAAGCGCTTCCAGAAAATCACGAACCAATTGCCCTCACCATAGTAGGGCACGTTCGCCGATACCGTGAAATACAAGGCGAGTATTTCTTCCCTGATCGTAAACCACAAGGTCATATTATTATCGCCGCAGGCACAGGTGGTTTTGTACCAGATCGAATCGGGATACTCAGCCTCACAAGAAACCTTCTTGAATTCACTCATTTCCGCCTCATGAACAGTCCGAGGAAGCCTATCGTCATCGAGATAGCTACCAGCGCAATGCCGACCCTGACCTTCTTCAGGTGGGCCATGACGTCATAGTTTGGAAGGATGTACATCATTCCTCCTTGTCCAGTAGAGTCTCGGCAATCATCCTATCACTGAGCAGATTGCCCACGCACTGCTCTCGCCCTGCTATTATTCGCAGGCCATGCTCAAGCTCCTCGATGCGGGCATTTAGCCTATCTGTATATTTGTTCTGCTCGCTTTCCAGTTTCTCTACCACATCGCTACCAACCACGCGCCTGACTTGACGCATACGCTTACTAAGAGCGCCAGACAAATGCGGGTCAGTATTACTATCCAACATACACCAAACGCAAACCTCATCGACGGCAGCCGCTATCTGTTCAAGTCGTTCCTCAAGCTCCGTGATGCGAGCTTGGTCCTTGTCCAAGCAGTCCACGCAAATCGGCCACGTCTGACTTGCAGGTACTGCCTCTCGACACTTTGAACACTCAGCCATCACTCAGCCTCCAGTGCTTCTATCGCCGCGCAGAGTGCGAGGCAGGGGTGGTTGGCTTCGCCATATACCTTAACTCCTGCCCCAAACCCTACAGGGCCGGCGCTTGGGCTATGGATTGTATACTTCTTTACTATCGGATCGCTCTCATGCCAACTGGTTGGCTTAAATTCCATAACAAAGGGAAATAACGAGACATCCCCCTCGGTCGGGTCTTCTGGCTCCATGATCTTGTCCTCCAGCCTATCCCACAGCCGGGGGAACCAGAAGTAGGGGTCGCGGGACAAGCAGCTTTCAGGCACCCACTCATTTGTATCCGCCCTCGGCCAAGTGGCTACAAACTCATATGAATAGAAAACAACTCCGTCCGGCTCGTCTCTCAGCCACCCACACGCCCTCGCGTACCTCTTGGCCTCATCCAGCGTCAAGTCCTTCATCACTCCCCCCTCGGATTCTCGCCGAGTACACGCGGCTTACCGCTCGAATCGGCGACCACAAGCCACCAGCCGCTATCCTCCAACTCTCTGCGCACGAACACAAGGCTCTGATTGGCCGACCTGACTATCTCAGTACCCAGCCGCAGGTCCCTGTTGTGCAGGAGCTTAATCTCGGCAGCGAGGCTGTCAACCCCCAGCCGGTTGGCCTTGATATCGGACGACGCAATGATGGAGCCGACTGCCGCCGCCAAGATGAACAGGGAGGCTATAATCCAGCCCGAACACCCGCATAGGATAAGTGTCCTCTCGTCGCTACTGATCTCCATTATTTATTCCCTTGGATAGCGGGTTCTGGTTCTTCGTGCAGGCCAAGACGGCGTGCTTTTTTCATCACCTTTCGACCCCAATCCATACAGCCCCGTTGCCGTTCGGTTTTGGCATATTGTCCCGGCTCGAAAGAATTAAGCAGTGCGTATAAAACCTTATACATCTCCTACGAAATGCCATGATTTTCCTTGCTGCCTTTTATGTCCCACTCGACTTTTAAGTTGGTTCCCTGTCCGAGGAAGGAACCGTCCTGCCATACTTGTAAATCCCTCGCCCCTATTCTTAAAACAAAGCCATCATCGTCAGTAACCCTTGCCTCAACAAATCCAAGCGGCATAAACGGGGTCGTAAAGCAATTATTAATACTGTTCGCCAAATGCACAAGCTCCGTCCGTTCCATTGCCCACCTCCATAATCTTCATGGTTTAATTCACTTGCGGTTAACATTGACAATATCTAATACGCCCCGAGCAATCTCGCCCACGGCGACCTGGAATTCCTTGTGGTTGAAACTGAACAGGAACTGCCCGTCAGCACACGTTCGGTTGAAGTACCTGAGTCCCGCCGTGAAGAATGTCGCCTCAATCATTTCGTGCAGGATGATCTCAACGATGTCCGAGTCATTATCCGTGTGCCCCTTGTCGATGATTATTTCTTCCTTCTGGAAATCACAACGTCCCGCAAGATCAGTCATTGCCGACACTTTTATCTTCATCCGTAAGCCGTTTGTCGTATAGGTCTTAGGCAACTTTATCAAGTCTCCCCCTCGTCGAACATCGACATCTGTGGACTCTTGGCAATCTCGGCCTCGATATACCGACGGGCATCATCCATACTGCCCTCGAACCGTCCCAGCGGGTCGAACACTCCACACTTGGAGCACTCGAAGAAGACAACACCCTTCAACCGGTGAGATTGGTAGCGCCTGCCGCACGGACATGTCGGGATAGCGGACAAAGCTGTCTTCTTTCAGAAAAATGACCCAATTTATGACCACCGCAACTCGTTGTCCTGTCGCTCCGTGCGCCTAATTGAGAATAAAAGATGAACTCATTCAGGGCTATCCTTCAACTTGGGCTTCGGAATAGAAAAAAACTCTCACCAGATTATTGTCCCGTGGATTGGAGTCGCTCAAAGCAATGCCGACGAAAGGCCCCCAAGTTCGTGCGTCAGTATCGGGATCGACTAATTCCACCCGCGCCTTATCCTTCGAGTGAACGATGTTGCCAAAGGTTATAAGGGTGTCGGCCCAGCAATAAGTTTCTACCCCCTGCACTCGATGCCGATTATCTTGGCGACTGACGGACGACCAGCCAAATGTCTGTCTTGCCGCTGTATTGTCGGCGCTCTCTTCATCCTCATATCCATCGTTCGGATGCTTACGGTTGTAGAGTTCGATAGCGGCAAGACCACGGGCCACATAGAGCGGATAGTCCCACTTAGTGGTCTTGACCTTAAGTATTTCCTCAAGCCGTTCGTCGGGCACGCCCCTGAAGGCAAGGTAGGCCAGTATCTCCATCTGAGTATCGACCGAAGGTGGGGCGTTCGCAGGATGCGCTTGGCAATAAGCGCAATCGTGCTCGGTCGTGTCGGCCTCAACGAATTGGACCGGAATCGTATCCGCAGGAGCATACCACGAGCGCTTATCCGATGGCTGGCCGCACGCAACCAATATCAGTATGCAGGTCAGGAATAAGAGTTTGTTCATTTGGTCTCCCTTTTAGAAATAGGCTTCGTCGCCATCGCCACGGCTGCCGTCAGATTCTGCCTGCCCGAACCGACTATGCAATGGCGTTACGACCTTCCCGTCAGCATGATCGTGGTCACTTAACTTGTCCACGATGCTTGCTATGTTTTCAAATCGGCGCTTTAATTGCTTCACTTCCTCACGAAGGCGCCTAATCTTTTCCTGATCGTCTATCTCGGACCAGTACTTCTGTCGGCTACATTGCATAGCGTCATTCATAACATCCCCCTTTGAGGAACTTGCTGAGTTTATAAGTACTTATCCGCTACTTGAGCTTTCTCCTGGTCGCCCTGGAAATCTTGTGCGCCTTGATCTTGGTCGCTTTCGACACCCTGTGGGCCTCCAGCTTCGCCGCCTTGGCCGCCACATGAGCGGCACGCTTGGCAGCCGTGGCCTCCCTCACGGACCCCAGCAGGTAAAATCCTTTTTCTTCGTCAAATTCTGTGATCTTAAGTGTCTGTCGGGAACCGCGAAAGTCTTTCAGGTACTGAATCTCAAAGGGTGTCTCGGCTTGAACTATCAGTCCGTTGGTGAATCTACTTTTCGTTATCTGCATTCCCCCTCCTCGTAGATCAGCTGAAAGGCGAAACGGGCGCGGATAGCACCCTCCCCTTGCATTTCGGGCGTCTTCCGCCAGTAGAGAATGCGCTTGACACACTTCCGCAGGTTCATCTTTGCCCCCTCCAGCTTACGATAGTGCCTGTCGAGCAGAAGGCCGTCGATTAATCTCCCCCAGTTTTCTACCAAGTCATCGCCAAGGGGCATGACATATACGACAGCAACGCAATTCTCCTTCGTCTCGGCGCACGTAACGAACGCTGCGTGCATATACTGCACGTCATCGAACTTGCTCTCGATTGCGGACTGGATTTCACGACAGAGACTCTCAGGGGAGTGGAGTGAATGAAAAGGAGCGGTGGCCTTCTCTCCCGTCAAGTGCTCGATCAACTGGCGTTTAACATTTTCGGCTGGGGGGTCGATGAAGTGGAAAGTCCACTGAGGGGCGCGATCCGAAGCACACATGAGATCGAAGATAACCGTGCCAAACTGTTTTTCTACGGCCTTCTTGCTGATAATTACACGCCTCTCCGGGTGCCAGTATACCTCACGAGTACAGTTACACTTGAAACCTAAGAACTCCAACGTGTTGTTCTTCATCATTAGTTCGCTACTCATTTCCCCTCCCCGTTGTCATTTTTCGCCGGTATCCTATCCGCTGGCACTATCCTGTAGGTCGGAACGTCCTGTTTCACCCACGTCTCCATCTCTGGATTTCCAAAGGCCGTTCTCAGCACATCATAGAGTTCCGGCAAGCCACTAAGGTCCTCCCAAGTGTCGTCGCCCCAACCGCCATATAATTTTTGGGCCTTATTGCACGTTAGGCATATACGATAGTCCTCAGTGTAATTCTCGGACTTAAGCCTGAACTTCGTCCAGCCATGAAATAGGTGCATTGTTTTCTTCCCCCTCCTGTGTGTAGTTCTCGATTTGGCTTCCCCTACCCTTACCCGGCTACCTTTTCGGTACGTTCGACCCGAAGGCCGTATCGCTACGAAGGGACTTTCGCACTCAGTCTTGCTTTTCGCATGGCCTCGATACCCTTATTCGACCCTTTTCTCTTCGGTGCGCCTTCTTTCTTCGGTCTCTTTCCCATCCGGTAGGGCCACAGCGAGCACTCTTCCGCCCAGCAGTCACGGGCGCTGACGATGGAATATCCACTGCAATCCAGGCATTTCGCCCTGATGGGCTTGAGAATGCTACCCTTGCCCCTGGAACCCTTGCCCGACCTGAATGGATGCAGGCTGCACTCCTCGGCGGGACACAGGCCGATCTCCCGGTAGTTACCGAGACAACACCAGAGGCAGAAGGCGCGGATGCCGCGCAAGGGGGTCAGGAGCTTGGTGTCACTCGGCATCTCCTATGGCCCCTTCGGCGATGAGTTCGTTGCACGCCTCCATCATCGCCAGCACCTTGTCTTCAAGCTTTGGATGCGCGCCCCAGTCCGGAGGCTCTATCACTTCTATGTTAATGAGGCCCTCTTCGTGCCACTGTCTCGCCCACGCACAAAGTCCGGGCCAAAGGAGCGTCAGCGGGTTTCTTTCAGGCCTCTCGTCGTCCCTTGGCTCATGATCGGGGGAGAACCATCTTCCTATTCGCCTTTTCAAGGCAGAGGCGTTCAGTTTGGGCAATCGACCTCCTTCCACAGCCACAGCAGGGCTTTGGCGTATACTTCGGCCTTGGTGTCGGCATCAAAAATTGCAGCACAATGCTCTTCAAAACCAGCGGCCAGCCCAGTGTGCCTTACGAAAGATATCTCTATGCCAGCCAAATCTTCCCATGTTTGAATAAATTGATATATTTGCCCCTCTTCTGAATAATCATCATTGACACCCTTGCACCACAACTCTCGCACCCTGTCGCGGATATGCCGTTGGCCCTTCGGCGAGTTGAGCCATTTACCGAGTTGCTCTATAGTATCGAACACTTGGCTTTCCGGCCCATTCCAATAGGGTACCTCTCCAACGCACTTATCCCCCTCCCACTCGCAACGGGGATGCTCCGTTATCCCCAGCGCCTTCGCCAGCTTCTCAGTCTCAGTCACTGTCCCTCCATCAGAATAGCTTCCAGACAATCAGTCCGAGCCACACAACGGCAGTCACACAAGCTATGTACTCAAGCGGGCTACCGGGGAATCTACGCATTAGTGCTCCTCTCCAGTGCCTTGAATGCCGCGATACAGGCGAGGGCAAGCGTCCCTGCCCGTGATATCGGTGGCCGTTTTGCAGATATGCCCGACCAGTTGTCCCAATGCAACGTTATGGCCGTTTTGCCTCCCTCGGCACGATCAACCTGAATATCATAATGTTCCTTATCGCACTTCTCACACAGCGCCGCCCACAGGTAGCCCAGCCAGCAGGAATCGGTCAGATCGAAGGCGTCTTTGGCTATCTGAACGTCACCAGACATCGTGTAATAGGAATCGTCGCCCCCCAGTCTCCATCCCAGCATCTTCTCCGCTACATACCGCTCCTCAGACTCGGTCATGGGGCCTCCTCGCTAAGTTAGCCCAATATAAGGCCGAAATGGCGGGATGTCAAGAGACCTTCCCTGTCTCGCGTTCATAGATCAGGTTTTTAAGTTCCTGCACTTCTACCTTCTTGAGTTGCGGCTTCTTCATCAGATTTAGGAGTCGCCCGCTGAACAGCGCAGGGCTGTGCGCAGTTATTTCTTCCTCGCTGCCTTGTTTTGGCGGGCAAGGTTCGCGGAGACGTTTACCGCTGGCTGAATCATAATTTCCCCAGGTCTTAGTGACATCCGACCTTTCAAGCAAGTCCATCAGAAAATCCAAGAGAATCCTTTCGTCCCCCGTGTGCGCGTTGATATGCCATCCATCGTGACCCGGCAGTTTGCGTATTTTCATCTTGTCCTCCTGATTAAGGTTCTAACAATAATATACCACAAAAAGGAGAAAAAGCAAGAAATATCAGCAGAAAAGACTTGACCACCCTGGAAAGATAGGGGGGCCGGGATATATGGGGCTACGAACGAACGGGCCTGTCGCAAAGCGCCTCGATTGCGATGGCCATGAGGCCATTCAGGTAATCTATGGCCTCCCGGTAGCGGGGATAGTCCCCGAATTCGTCTTTTTCCCCAGCGTCAACCAAGTCCGCATCCAGTAGCGCCATGTGCAGGACCCCGTCCCGATCCGAATTGCCCAGCGGACGCTTGCCGGAAAAACTGTGACCCTCACGCAACAAGGCCAAGAGGGTCGTCTTCAGGTAAGACCTGATCGTCTCGCCACCAGCAAAACGATCTTCAGGTATCGGTAGGTCTAAGATTCGCTGGCCGTCGATATACATGTGTCCCCCTCGGTTATAAGATATGTTGTTGTAAATATAAGGCCGAAAAATCAAATGTCAAGAGAAATAGGGCTGACCACCCTATTCCGCGACGGGGGCGCGGGCCTTTTCGGCGAGCAACTGGGCGTGAACCGCACCGAACAATTCATCCGCCGTTCGCCAACCGCAAACATGATCCAGGCGGAAGATAAGGTGGCTGTCGTGCGCTTCATCGGGCACGGAGAACACACCGCAAGTCACATTGTCGCGCCATGCCCGTAACGATCCATATCCCCACATTGTCTGTGGCCCAGCTTCGGCTTGCTCAAATTCAGAAACAATCTTGCCATGCTTCCGAACAAGCAAATAAACTTCGATCAACTTTTCGACCTGATTCTTTTCGCGGAGCACTTCTGGTCTTTCTGGGTTCATATCTTCCCCCTAGTTGAGTTGTCTCAATATAACACCCAAGGGGCCGGAAAGCAAGAAAATGCGCCTCTGATTGAAACCAAGGCATTGATGGGTTCCCTTCGACCGCACCGGGGCCTTCGCGGGGGCCGGGGGGTCGGTCTGTCTCGATCAGGCAAGGTCAAGCATGCTTTTTGCGTCCGGCTGCCTGCCTGCCGATCAAGAGTATGGACTCGATCAAGGTCCCTTCCGCTGCCTGTAGCTGGACCGCCTCACCCTTCCAGCGCCCTTGATAGCGCACCAGCGCGAGCTTGCCCCGTGTGCTTATCTCTACCTTACCTAACCTTGCCAGGCTTGCCAGTGTCTTGATAGCTGCCTCGGATGGTGTCATTTTATCGCCCCTTTCACTTGACAATTGTTGTTCAATGGTGTTATACTTAGTCGGATTCAATCACTCACTCGGCAGGGAGTTGTTATGAGATACAATTGCACGTTTCGCCCTGGATTCCACACGATTCTTGACGATCCAGCAGACGCGCCGCCACAAGAGAAGTTTGTAGTCGAGGCCGACGATGACAACGACGCAAGGAAACAGCTAATCGAATGGGTAGGGCGTCCAGGTATCGGCACCTTAACGCCCAAGCACGGCGCAGCACTGGGGCTAATTATCCATCAGGCTGCCACACCCAATTGACGTTTATATACATAAGCGCCAATTGGTTACACGCTTAACAAGGGGTTGAAGATGCTTAAAACCGGATATATTACGCATACTGGCCTTAAACTCTGTGTCGCTGGGTGCGGAGACACGTTGCATCGCCTCAGAAACGGCAACTGGCAGTGTGTATATTGCGGGCGCGAACATGACGGCTTTATAGCCTATCCCGCTGACAAGACAGTCAATTGACGCTTAGTATAGTAACCGTTAATTCACTCTCAACTAGGAGGAAAGAATGGCCGCTATAGACACGATAGGCCGCAGGGCCACAACTATCCGTACCAAGAAGGAACGCACGATTGTCCGGTACCACTGGACGGACGTAGTGTCATTCTCAGACAAGACAGTCCGGCTTGATTCTAATGGCTGGCAAACGCCCACAACCAAGAACCGGATGAATCAGGCCAGCAACCAGTTTGGGCTTGGTTTCCGGGTCTGGCAGAAGGATTTCGTCTGGTACGTTGACACGCCGTCTGGGTTAATATTGGAATTTGCGGACGGCATGCTCTTCAACCGATAGCCGTACAATCGGCAACTAATTCCATCCGGCCCGGCTAACTACCGGGCCTTTTTATTGTAATTTGCCCTGTGTAATCGTATGGCCTGCTTATAGATCGGCCCCTGACGGCTCTCCCTGGCGGTTAATTTTAGTCTATTTCTTCAAATTCTGCCGTTTCTATCCCTTCCGGGCTATCTATCCCGCCTGACCGTTTAATAACCCGCTGATGGGCCGCTGCAAGCTTGTCCCCTAGATCGTGCGTAACGTGCAAGTCAATCCTCTCTGACAGCATCCCTAGGTGCTTCATCAGCATTTCACGCGCACGTTGCTTGTCATAGAAGCTGACTTCAATCTGTCCGTTCTTATTCTGCTTTAGTGATTTGATAGTCTTTCTCACTTCAATCGGAATATCCTTCACATCCCTTAGTACCAAGTTTCCGCTGGCTGTCCATTCTAGCGCATCGAAGGGGTCGATTGCTATTTCATTCTGTATGTCTTCTAATATTCGATACTTAGAGATTTGCAAGTCTTTCGCAGTGTGGTCTGCTAGTTCATTTATTCGTGTCTGTACTTTTATATCTTTCAATATCCGAGTAGCAGACGAGGACGCACCTTGATGATTGATCGGGTTCGCATCTGATTGGTATGCTTCGAGATAGGAGTCAACTTTATTCAAGTTCTTGGCATATAGTTGACAAAATGCTTCGTGTTGTCTATTTTCCAG
>SDBV01002264.1_pt1 | contig 28806 bp, 34 predicted proteins | sample 2277081 | NCBI WGS metagenome assembly SDBV01 (sample SAMN10402039, study PRJNA504765) | marine sediment metagenome | isolation source: marine sediment core GS10_PC15, 223 cmbsf | place: Arctic Ocean: Southern Knipovich Ridge | collected 2010
TGTAAAAATATCGACCATAATGGCCAGAAAAATGTGATATAAAGGGGTAACGATGGCAAAAGAGGAAACTGGCGGCGAAGCTGAAGAAGATCTTTGGGCCGCGGCGGCTGAAGATTTGGAAAAGCAGCGGGAAATGCTGCGGGATGAAGCCGATCAACCGACAGACGAAGGGGCTGTAGCAGTTTCTCCACCCCTGGAGGCGGCAAAGGCGGCCACCCAGCCGGGTGACGAAAAGCTTGAATTGATCCTCGATATCCCGTTGAATCTATCCGTCGAACTGGGCAGGGCAAAGATGCTAATAAACGATTTGCTGCAGCTCGGGCAGGGATCGGTTATAGAGCTTACAAAACTTGTTGGCGAACCGTTGGAAGTGCTGGTGAACGACAAGCTTATAGCAAAAGGGGAAGTCGTTGTGGTCAACGAAAAGTTCGGTGTACGTCTCTCGGAGGTTCTCAGCGCAAAAGAACGCATAGAAACCATGAGATAGCGCCGGTCGGCTGCGGTCTTTGGTTTCTTCTAAAACTTTTTAAAGTGTTTTGACAGTCCAACTAGATTGATCCTAAAAGGAAGCTTGTTTGTAATGAAAGACAGCGTGTCAGGAATTCTGGAGGTAGTCCCAAAAGGCTTCGGCTTTTTAAGGTCGATAGAAAACGGCCTCAGAATAACCCCCCAAGACCCCTATCTTTCCCCTAAGCTAATACAATCGTTGCGCCTAAGAACGGGCATGGAGATATTAGGCAGTGGCAAGACACTCAAAAACCAGCCCAACATCTCACTGGACAGAATCGAAACGGTTGACGGCCAGGACCCTGACAAGGTATCGAGCCGCCAACCCTTTTTTAAGCTTACGCCGATAGACCCGGAGGAGCAACTAACGCTGGAATCCGGCAATACCCCGCTATCCACCAGGATAATAGACCTCTTCGTCCCCATCGGAAAGGGGCAAAGGGTGCTGATAGTGTCTCCGCCCAAAGCCGGCAAAACCACGATCATCGAGGAGATAGCAAACGGCATAAAGGTGAACCACCCGGAAGTGCGCCTTATAATGCTCCTCATAGACGAAAGGCCGGAAGAATCGACAAACTTCAAACGCAAAGTCGGCGGAGAGGTAATATCAACCGACTTCGACCAGCCCGTAAGGGATCACATACGCGTAGCGCACATCGTTTGCGAGCGCGTAAAAACCCTCGCCGAAGAGGGCGAGGACGTGGTGCTGATGATTGATTCGCTCACCCGCATGGGGCGGGCATTCAACCGCGATATCGACAGCCGTGGAAAGACCTTAAGCGGAGGCCTTGCCAGCGGGGCGCTGGAGTTCCCGCGAAAATTCTACGGAGCCGCCAGGAACGCCGAAAACGGCGGAAGCCTTACCATAATCGCATCCATATTGGTTGATACCGGCAGTAAGATGGATGAACTCATATTCCAGGAGTTCAAGGGCACCGGAAATTCGGAACTCATCCTCGACAGGAGTCTTGCAGATATACGCGTCTTCCCCGCAATAGATTTCCAGAGGTCGGGCACCCGCAAGGAAGAAAAACTGATCCAATGGGAGAAGCTAAAAAAAATTTCCCTGCTCAGACGCGCCATGCTGGACGACAGGCGCGGCGAAAAATACAAAAAGTTCCTTAAAAAGTTTGCCGAATTCGAAACGAACGAGGAGTTTCTGGAAACCATCCCGATGCCGTAGGGCCGATAACATCGCGCGGCGCAATAGGCAAACACACCGCCAACCGCAAATATTCTGTAATTCAAGATTCAACGGGCTGTCTTTGAAAACGCTATTCGCTGGCGGGGCTTTGCCCATTGGAAAAGTTTTTTCAGTAATTGTAATATTACAGGTATGGTTCGATCTTTCGTATTTCTTTTTGCATTCGCGGTATTCCTGGTTCCGTCCATGTCTTATGCCGATATATTCAAATGCACCGATAAAAACGGCAGTTGGCATTTTTCCGATACGCGTTCCGGCCTGCCCGAATCGTGCAGGGGAAAAGCGCGTGTATCCGAAACACCTTCCGAAACCTCCAGGAAACAAGAGAAGACAAAAATCGCACCGCCCGATAGAGGCGGCGGATATCAGGTAAAGGCGAATATCAAACTTGTAAAGGAAAAGGACAAATCGCTTTTGAAAATCAACGGCACGGTCGGCGGAGGCGCCATATGCGCCAGCGCGGAAGTAAAGATGACGGCAAAGGGCGATACGATGTCGAAGGGCGGGGAGCTTGATGAAATCACAAAGGAAATTTCCGCAAATATCGGGAGCATCGGCGGGCCGTTCAAAAAAACGTTTTTAACCACGGTTGAGGTCGCTAACGCCGAAGGTTTTCGGACGTTCAACTGGAGGCTGATGAAAACCGAGGTGGTCTGCGTAAAAAAATCACGGAGCCAAAGCCAGGACATCTGGTAACAGAGTGTTCAGGAACGGGCCTTTCTCACGGCCATGAAGTTCGCTACAATCGATGCCGCCAGCGCAATAAAGAACAGCGGTCCCGTCAACCATTCGAGCGTTTGCGCGTGAAGATCAAGACCGGTAAGCGTATCGACTAGATACTTGATATAGGAATCGGGCAAGTCGCGTTGGCCGAGCTTCATTTTCACCTCCCAGTGGAGGTGGGTAAGGGGGCAGTATCCAATGCCGTACCATATCCCCAAAATAAACCAGGAAAATCCCGTCAAGAGAAGGGTTGCAAGATTGGCCTTGCGCGTTTTTATCCATAACCAGCCAAAAAGGTTAAAAACAACAAGGAAGGAGTGGAAGGCAAACAAAAATTTGTCCAAGAATATCAGCCACATCCCGCTATTTCCCAATATGCTCCTGTTAATACTTTAGACATTAAAGCGGATTTTTTCACCCGCGTGTAACCTTTTTCGCATGCCGTACGTCTTACTGGACAAATGTTAAATAAAAAGGAGGACATAGCAATGAACCAGCAGATGATGAGTGAGATGATGAAGCAGTGTTTCGGTAAAGGTGAAAAACCGGATATGGGACAGACGAAGAAGTTTGTGGAAAACCGAGGGTGCTGTTCCCCCGGTATGTTCGGGGCGAAGGACGTGCAAAACGAAAAAAAAGAAAGATCCAAAAAGGGAGGAAAGACCAATGAGTAAATCAACACCGTCATTTACAATCGAAGTCGAAGGCGTTAAAGGAAGCTGTGCCGCCGGCGACAGGTATGGCACTGCGAATTTAGCCGGAGGGAAGATTCCCGTCCTGTCGTGCGAAGGAGCCTGCATAAAGGGCGAAGTCGCGCGGCTCGCCGCCAACATGGTCGGCAAGGAAGACCCGTACCGCCGCGCCTGCCACGGCGAGATATTGACGGTGCCATATTCTTCGCAGTCCGAATGGGCGAAAAAAGCCGAAAAGGTTGTGGTCATCGACGGCTGTTTCCTCAGGTGCCACGGCAGGATGGTGAAAGATATCGTAGGCGCGGAAAAGATGATACAGATCGACGCCCTCTCGATATCCAAAAAGTATACAGACCTTTACGGCATCGACGAAGTGCCGGAAAAAGAACGCATCGAAACTGCTAAGATAGTGGCGGACGAAGTGTTGGCAAGGCTTAAAGGACAAAAACAGGCCGCAGAACAATCGGCTTGCAACTAAAACAAAGGAGGTAGAGCAAATGTGTTTCTTTATTAGTTTACTCCCCGCCACGATATGGGTGGTGGTCGGGTATGTTGTCTATTACTTGGCTGGCAAATCCGAAGGAACCGCGCAAAAATTCGGGAAAATATTATCGTATTGGATTTTTACAATCGCCGCGTTTTTTCCGATCATGGGCGCATACGTTACGCTGTCGGGGCTTTGCCCTTTTGAAAAATTGATGGGTGCGTAAAGCACCCGTCCGAAAGGAGGAAAAAAATGTACGGTTTGGAATATTTTCACGGAGGATGGATGTGGGCTGTACCTTTTATATTCATGGCGGCTATGTGCTTTTTGATGATGAGAGGTGGTAGAATGCAAAAAGGAATGGGAGGCATGCATTCCATGTCCGGCGATCATGCACATGGCCGGAACGACGCCGAGTCGCCCATCGATTTGGCGGCGCACCGTTATGCCGCCGGTGAGATAGGCAAAGAGGAGTACGATAGCATCATGAATAGACTTACGGGAAAATGAAAACTTCCGAAAACGCTTTAAACCTTGATGAAACGCTTGCCCATTACAGGCCGCGGATAGCGTCATTTATCAACAGGGTTATTTACAATTCAGCCGAAGTCGACGACCTGACGCAGGAAACCCTTATCAGGGTGTCCAAGGGCTGGGACAAGTTCCGGGGCGACGGCAAGCTGTCGACGTGGATATTTCAAATCGCATCGAACGTATGCGTCGATTATTTCAGGTCGAAATCTTCCCGTCCCGAACTTTCCGGTAAGGACGAGGAAAGCCCGGAACTTTCCAAAACGGATAACGTAACGAAATCACTTGAACAAAAAGAGATGAGCGACTGCGTTCACGAAGTGATGGAAGGACTGCCCGATGCCTACCGGCGGGTGCTGATACTCCACGACATTGAAGGTGTGAAGCTAAAAGATATCGCCACATATGAAGGCGAGACAATGAATAACATCAAGGTGCGCGTACACCGCGCGCGCAAGAAATTCCGTGCCATACTGGAAGGGGCCTGCGTTTTTTCAAACGACGGCCGCGACATCCTGCTTTGCGAACCGAAAGTCGGTTGCAAAGGAAAATCGGATAATTAACCGCGCCGCCGCCGGGAGGGGACTTTGGCGGCAGTCTCTATTGAGCGTTTTCGGGTTGGAGCTTTCGCTTAACGGGAAGTTTAAGCAGATAGCCGGGGGGGATTTCGTCCTTTTCCCTCATGGCGTTCATCATCGCTATCTCGAAAGCCATCGCTTCGTCGCCTGCCACTTCCCTTGCGATCTTGCGGAAGTCGTCGCCTTTGCTCGACGTGTACAAAGTTAAAACGTACGGCGGCGGCAGCTTGGCGTGTTTGTTGCCCTTGCCGTAGGTTAATCCCTCGATCATCTTAAGGTATTCGTCGCGTTTTACCTCAACCTTCCCCCCTCGGTTTTTCAGCACGTCCGATTTTTCCCTGGCCCTTATGATGCGCTCTATCGTTTCTGGATGCGAGGCCATGAAACCGTGATACCCCGAACCGGACATCCGTTCCTTGAACTGGAGCATACGGAAAAATTTCGCGTGTTCCCCCGGATTATAGCCGGCGTCATAGGCGTATATCATGCCGAACTCGTCGGATTGCATTTCCATCTCCCTTCCGTAACCGGCGTTTGCCATCTGCGAAACCTGGACGCCGGCGGTGACCCATGCGGCAATGTCTTTGGAACTCGCCCCCGTGGCAATTCCCGCGCCCACGCCGGCCATGACAACAAGCATGTCCTTCAGGCTCTTCTTCATGGCCTTGAACGCATGATGCCCTATAACGTGGCCTATCTCGTGGCCCAATACGCCGGCAAGCGCCGCCTCGCTGTCCAGATACGCCAGCATTCCGCGGGTAATGTAAATGTAGCCGCCGGGAAGGGCGAACGCGTTAAGCATAGGATCGTCAACTACCGTGAAGTGGAACTTGAACATCGGGTCTTCTATCGATTCAAGGAGTTTTTGCCCTATCCTTTCAATGTATTTCTGTATCTTTTCGTCTTTGTAGACGCCAAAATGCTCCTTAACTATTTTATCCGAACTCTTGCCGGCTTTTTCTTCGTCTTCAAGGCTGATATCGGCCCGCGCCGGGAAAGCGATGAAAAAAACGAAAATTAGCGTTAGCAGGCATTTTTTCAAAACCCATTTCATTGTTTTTATATTATAACTTTTCTGATACAAAAGAGGCGTGGAAAACAACCCAATACAGTTCGGCGGACTGGACGTAAACTATAAGGACGCCGAGATTGCAATTTTGCCCGTTCCCTACCAAGGCACCGTAATGTACGGGAAAGGAACTTGGCAAGGGCCGGAGTCGATAATTAACGCCTCGGCTAACGCGGAGCTTTACGATTTTATTACCGGGCAAGATTATTCAAATATAAAGGCGGCGACGCTTGAAGCGATGGAACCCGGCGTGGGAACGCCGGAAGAGGTCGTGCGAAAGATCGAAAAAAGGGTAACGGAAATTCTCAGCGACGGCAAAACGCCTTTCATCTTAGGCGGCGAACATTCCATAACGCCTCCAGCGGTAAGGGCCGTTGCCGCCAAGCATGAAATAGGGGTCGTGCAGATAGACGCTCACGCCGACCTTAGAGATACTTACGGCGGCACGAAACACAGCCACGCTTGCACAATGGCAAGGGTGCGCGAAACCGCGCCCGCCGTCCAGGTTGGAATACGGAGTTGCTCCATTGAAGAAAGCGCACGGATAAAACGCGAAGGGCTTGCCGTATTGGGAGTGGATGAGACGCTTGAAGGCGATAACTTCAGGCGCGCGCTGGAAGGCCTGCCGGAAAAAGTTTACCTTACAATCGATGTGGACGGCATCGATCCTTCCATCATGCCCTCCACCGGCACGCCCGAACCAGGCGGCTTTAACTGGAAAGAGATAACGCGCATAGTGCGCACCGTAGGCGAAACCAAAGAGATTGTCTGTGCCGATATAGTCGAGCTTGCGCCTATCGAAGGGCTTCACGCGCCCGACTTCCTGGCGGCAAAGCTGGCGTTTTACGTCCTTGCCGGGATGGTGAAATGACGAAATGACGGATCAACTCTCGCTCGAATTTTCCAAAACACCCGCCGAAAAGCGCGTTGTGGTTTTCGACCTGGAAACGCAGTTAAGCGCGGACGAAGTAGGCGGATGGAACAACAAACACCTGATGCGCGTAGCCGTGGGCGTGGTTCACGATTCGCTTGACGACAGCTTCAAGGTTTTTTACGAAGACACTATCGGCGACCTTATAGAACTCTTGAAAGCTTCCGACCTCGTTGTCGGTTTTAATTCGCGCAACTTCGATTACGGCGTACTGCAAGGTTACACCGGCGAACAGCTTTCGAAAACGCTGCCGACATTCGACATACTGGAGGAAATCCATAAAGAGCGCGGCTTCAGGATAAAGCTCGACAACCTCGCGCGGAACACGCTCGGCGCGGCCAAGAGCGCCGACGGCCTGCAATCGCTGAAATGGTTCAAGGAAGGGAAGCTCGACCTTATCCGCGATTACTGCATACAAGACGTAAAGGTAACACGGGATATTTTTAAACATGGTTTAGATAAAGGTTTTTTGTTTTACTCGGATAAAAAGGGTAAAAAACTGGAACTGAAAACCAATTGGAATTTGAATAGGCATTACAAGAAGCGGGGGTAGGGCGCTCCTACCAATGTCACCCTTAGTTTATATTCCGGTTTCTGCTCTCGTAACGCTTTCGATACCAAATAATACATAAACAAAGATTTTGCCTCGCCTGCGAATGCTTAGACGGGACGGCTATGCTACTTGAAAAACTATCTACGCCACCACCGTTGCTTCTTAATCAAACAAACTTTCGCGGCTTTGCCGAAGTTATTGCGCACTTTTAAAGTGCGTGGCACGGGAATTGACTTATCTATATGCGTAGTCGTCATTTGACGGCATTTTTGACGCTTTTTAGTGGAGGAGATTGTGAAACGGTTAGTAATTTTGACGATAGCGGCGATAATCGCCATTTTTTCGACCCACTTTGTGGCCGAAGGCGCCAACGTTAAGCTGAATACTTTTAAAAACCTCACCGCATATAAAGCGGGCGACGAGTTTCGCTTGGTGCTGAGCTTCGACGGCAAGCCAAAGAGCGCCGTCAAGTATTTTGAAAAATCGATTCAGATAGACGTAGCCGACGCGCAGGTAAACCCGGCAAGAAAAATTTTCGACGTAAGCAACGCCGGCATTGACGAAATAAAGATATATCAGTTCGATCCCAAAACCGTAAGGATTCGCATTCTTCCCGTCGACGGCGACGCGGCATCGTTAAAAAACAGAATAAATTTCTCCGTAAAGGATGGCAAGCTGACCGCAAAGCTTTCCCCAAATAAACCTATTCCCCCCCCCATCTCTCCCACAATTGCGTTGAACAATGGGGAAGCGTCCGCCAAACCGGCGCTTCCCCATGAAACGCAAAAGGTAACGCAAAAAGCCCGGCTTCCGGAGCCTAAAAGCGGTATTGGCGACATTCCAGTAATTGCTAAAGAAACCGCAAAGGTAGAAAAGCCGAAAGTGGAAATAGGAAACGAGGGGAGGGGAGACGATAAGATGGCTAGCCTGAATTCGTATCTCAAAAATATGAACGAAGAAGGCGGCCTTGAAACTTCCGCCAACATTCCGTCGGTAAGCCTCAATATGGGCACAGATAATAAAAAAACAAACAACTCCGCGATCCCTTCGCTAGGCGAAGCGGTTGTAAAGGTCGGCAGTGCGCTTGCCATCGTGCTGGCGCTTGTCCTGTTGGTCTCTTTCGGCGCGAGGAAGTACCTGAACGCGATGGAAGGCTCGCTCGGCTCGAAAAAGCAGGTGAAGGTCCTTTCCAGCCATCACATCGGCGTAAAGAAAAACGTGACGATAATCGAGGTGGCCGGCGAGATACTGGTGCTTGGCGTAGCCAACGAAAGCATAAACCTGCTCGCCCGCTACACGGACGAGGACAAGATAGAGGAATTACGGTTCGCCCACAGGTTGCCGGACAGGCCCAACGGCATGTTCAAAAAGCTCCCATTCCTTTCGGGCATTAAGAAAGTAAAGCAAAAGATAAACCCCGCCTTCGCCAACAAGGTGGCAAGTTACATTGAGACGATGAAAACAAAAACGATGGCAAAAATGGAGTCCGGCAAAGAAGAAACGGCCACGGCAAACGACAGGATTTCAAAAGATGAAATGGTATCGAACGTCACCGCGTCGATAGCGGCACGGCTAAGGGCGATGAACGGCGCCACGGCATAAAGAAATGAAAAAAGGGTTTTATATCAAGGCTGCGGTTATCGCCGCTTTGGTGATAGGGCTGTTGCCGTACGTTTCGTATGCGCAGTCCATACCGACAATAAGCATCGGCGTAGAGGAAGTTTCGGAACCGGGGAAAGTCGCCACGAGCCTGAAGATACTCTTCATCCTCACCATACTTTCGCTTGCTCCGACGATCCTCATAATGGTCACCTCTTTCGCGCGGATCGTAATCGTCCTTTCGTTCCTGCGGCAGGCGATGGGCACACAGCAGATGCCCCCTAACCAGATGATTGTGGGGCTTTCGCTTTTCCTCACATTTTTCATCATGTCGCCGGTATTCATTCACATAAACCAGAACGCCCTGCAACCGTATATCAACAGCGAAATAGACCAGGAGACGGCGCTGAATATCGGCGTGGCCCCCATAAGGAACTTCATGCTGAAGCAGGTGCGCGAAAAAGACCTGGGGCTTTTTGTAAACCTTTCGGGCATTCAAAAGCCGGAAACGGTGGAGGACATCCCCACGCATGTAATCGTACCGGCTTTCATCATCAGCGAACTTCGCACGGCATTCCAGATAGGCTTCATGATATACGTGCCATTTTTGGTGCTGGACATGGTAATAGCCTCGGTTCTTATGAGCATGGGCATGTTGATGCTGCCGCCTATCATGATATCGCTTCCGTTCAAGCTGATGCTTTTCGTCCTTGTAGACGGTTGGCATCTTATCGTCGGATCGCTCGTAAAGAGCTTTTATTGAGGTAACGGTATATGACTCCGGAATTTGTCATCGATTTCGCCCGCAGGGCGCTGGAGATAACGATAATGATTTCCATGCCGATGCTGGGCTTCGGCCTTATAATCGGCGTGGCGGTTTCGATATTCCAGGCGGTAACCTCCATACAGGAGATGACGCTTACGTTCATCCCCAAGATTCTTGGCGTAATGCTGGCCATAATCATCTTTCTACCGTGGATGTTGCAGATAATGATCGCCTTCACCTCCGACATACTGATAAACCTGCCTTTGCACATAAAATGATTCGCAAGGGCTGAAAAATGACGCTCTTTAACAATTTCGACATAGCGTCCTTCATAGGCTTTTTGATGGTGCTCGTGCGAATGAGCGCGCTTCTTATGACTATGCCCGTTTTCGGTTCCAGAAATATTCCCACGCAGGCGCGCATAGGGCTGATAGCGGTTACATCGTATATAGTGTTCACCGTTACCGACCTGCCGCCCATCGACCTGTCGATGTCGGTATTCAAACTTGCCGTAATGCTTAGCGGAGAGCTGGCAATAGGGATGATCATCGGTTTCGCCACACAGCTCATTTTTACCGCCGTACAGGTGGCGGGACAGATGATCGGCTTCCAGATGGGATTTGCGATAGTTAACGTGATGGATCCCGCCACCAATTCGCAGGTATCGATCACCGCGCAGTTCCAGAATATAGTCGCGCTCCTCATTTTTCTGGCGATAAACGGCCATCACTGGTTGATTTTTTCTGCCGCAAAAAGTTTCAGCCTGATTCCCGTCTTTGGCTTCGCTCCGCAGGCGGAGCTGGTGGAGATGATGCTGTTGCTTACAAAAAACGTTTTCATAACCGCGGTAAAGCTCGGCGCGCCGATAATGGCAACACTCCTGTTCCTTAACGTCGGGCTGGGCCTCGTGGCGCGTACCGTGCCGCAGATAAACATTTTCATAGTGGGCTTCCCGCTGCAGATAGGAATGGGGCTTTTCATGCTGGGCGCAACGCTGCCGATATTTTTATACTTCTTTAAGCTTTCGACGCTGGGGCTATACAAAAACATTGCGGCGTTGATGCTCCTTATGTAAGGGAAGGCGTAAATGGCTGAAGACAAAGAACAGAAAACAGAAGAACCGACAGAAAAAAAACGCGAAGAGTCCTTTAAAAAGGGGCGCACGGCGTCCAGCAAGGAAGTTACTTCCACGCTGGTGCTCCTTACGGCAATATCCGTGCTTTACGGCACAAGCGGCTGGATGTATGAAAACATCTTGGAGTTCATGAGGTACGGCTTTTCGCAAAGCGCGTCGTACGAGATTAGCGTTTCGTCCATGAGGCCGCTGGTGATCTATTACGCCAAAGCGACGTTTTTTATCGTCGGCCCTGTAATGGGGGCCGTGGCAATAGTCAGCATTATATCGATAATGGCTCAAAACGGCGGGTTCATACTTACGCTCGACCCGATGATGCCCAAGTGGTCGAAACTTAACCCCATTACGGGCGCAGCCAGAATGTTCAGCAAGACGGCCGTGATGGAACTTTTTAAGTCGTTGTCGAAGATTGGCATCTTCGCCTATATCGTTTACAAGGTCATCGTGAGCGAGTGGGAGAACATCCCGACGCTCAGCGACCAGGGCGTGGAACAGATCATCTGGTTCATCGGACTTGTCGCCTTAAAGCTGGTCTTTTACATCCTCCTTTTCATGATCGTGATCTCGGCGGTAGATTTCGCCTTTCAGAAATATCAGTTCAACGAAAACCTGATGATGACCAAACAGGAAGTAAAGGACGAAAGGAAGGAAACCGATGGCGATCCGATAGTAAAGCAGAGAATCAGGCAGACGCAGATGCAGATGGCAAGGCGTAGGATGATGGCAGAAGTGCCCAAAGCCGACGTCGTTATAACAAACCCCACGCACCTTGCCGTAGCCCTTGCATACAACAGGGCGAAAATGGGTGCGCCCACCGTAATTGCCAAAGGCGCGGGGCTGGTGGCGGAAAAAATCAAGGAAATCGCAAAGGAAAACGACGTGCCACTTATGGAAGACAAGCCTTTGGCAAGGATATTGTTTAAGACTATAGCTATAGGGCAATCGATACCCGAAGAACTGTATAAGGCGATTGCAGAAATATTGGCGTATGTTTACAAGTTGAAAGGCAATGGTAAATAAAACAAACGGTTAGACAGAAACAAGGAAGGAACGAGATAGACAGGAAAATGAAAACAGAAAGATTTTGCGTCAGGACTTTGACGATAGGTGAGGTGAAAATTGGCGTCTGAAAAAAAATTGCCGGGCTTTGCCAAGCACAGCGATTTCGGACTGGCCCTAATACTGGTAGCCATCATCATCGTGATGGTCATTCCCGTCCATCCGATGTTTATGGACTTGCTACTCGCCCTTTCGATAACCGGGGCGATGATCATAATGATGGTCTCGATCTATATGAAAAACGTCCTTGAGTTCGCCGCTTTCCCTTCCGTCCTTCTAATAGTTACGTTGTTCAGGCTGGCGCTTAACGTAGCCACCACGCGCCTTATACTTCTTCACGGGCACGAAGGCACGGACGCCGCCGGCAAAGTTATAGAAGCTTTCGGCGGATTCGTTGTGGGTGGTAATTACATCGTCGGTGCCGTTATATTCATAATCCTCGTCCTTATCAACTTCATCGTCATTACCAAAGGTTCGGTAAGGACTTCGGAAGTTGCGGCAAGGTTCACCCTCGACTCGATACCGGGCAAGCAGATGGCTATCGACGCCGACCTGAACGCCGGCCTCATAAACGAAGACCAGGCGCGGGGGCGCAGGAAAAAACTTGAAGAGGAAGCCGATTTTTACGGCTCCATGGATGGCGCCATCCGATTCGTAAGGGGCGACGCCATCGCTGGAATCCTTATAACGATAATAAATGTCATTGGCGGTCTGGCCATCGGCATCCTTCAACAGGGAATGACGATAACCGACGCGCTGACCGTTTACACGCTCCTCACCATCGGCGACGGTTTGGTAAGCCAAATACCCGCGCTGGTGATTTCCACGGCCTCCGGCCTTGTCGTTACCCGCGCCGCTTCCGAATCGGACATGGGAAGCGACATAGCCAGACAGTTGCTTGTACATCCCCGCGCCTTCGCGCTGGCTTCCGGCGTTCTGGCGTTTTTCGGAATGATACCGGGTCTGCCGCACTTGGCGTTTTTCTTCCTTTCCGCAATCTCCGGAACGGTGGCGTATCTCACTTTTCAGGCGGAAGAAGAAGTTGTTCAAGACAAACTTGCCGAGGCCGAGGCCGAGGCACAAAAGCCCGTTACGGAACGCGTGGAGACGCTCCTTCCCCTCGATACGATGGAACTGGAAATCGGCTACGAGCTAATACCGCTTGTAGACGCTTCGCAAGACGGCGAACTGCTGGACAGGATCAAATCTATCCGCAGGCAGTTCGCGCTGGAACTCGGCTTTATAGTGCCGCCCCTTCACATCCGCGATAACTTGCAGCTCAAACCCAACGAGTACACGATGCTCATAAAGGGCGTAAAGGTAGCCGGCGGCGAACTATGGATGAATCACCTGCTGGCGATGGATCCGGGAACCGGTGTGGAGCCGATACCCGGCACGAAGACCGTGGAACCGACGTTCGGTTTGCCCGCTCTGTGGATATCGGAGGCGAACAAGGAACGCGCAAAGGCCGCCGGATACACCGTCGTGGAAGTGTCAACCGTCCTTACCACGCACATAAAGGAAGTCATAAAAACGCACGCCCACGAACTTCTCGGTCGGCAGGAAGTAAGTTCGCTTCTCGACAACTACAAGGAGCTTTCGCCGAAGATCATTGAAGAACTGGTGCCGAACATACTCACCCTTGGCCAGGTGCAAAAGGTCATGCAAAATCTCCTAAGTGAAAATATCTCCATACGCGACATCGGCACGGTGCTGGAAACGCTGGCCGACTGGGGAGGCGTAACAAAAGATACGGACGTCCTTACCGAATACGTCCGCGCCGCCCTTTCGAGGCCCATTACGATGCAGTTCCTTACGGATGAAGGGAAACTGCCGGTAATGACCCTTGCGAAGGAAACCGAAGACAACGTTGCGGAATCTGTAAAGCAGACACAGCACGGAAGCTACCTTGCGATGGAACCGATAGCCGCGCAAAAGCTGATCGACCTGCTGAAAAAGGAAATTGAAAAGTTCACAATGCTCAACTACCAACCGGTGCTTGTTACCTCGCCGGCCATAAGGCTGCACCTGAGGCGCCTTACGGAACGGTTCATTCCGAACCTTGCGATCCTTTCGCAAAACGAAATAACGCCTGATGCAAATATAGAAACTTTAGGAACAGTGGGGTTATAAAAAATGCTTGTAAGAAAATTTGAAGCCGTAAACATGAAAGAGGCCCTTAGCCGCGTCAAGACGGAAATGGGCAAAACCGCCGTAATACTCAGCCATAGGGAAATAAAGAAAGGCGGCGGCGCTTTCGGACTATTCGCAAGGCCCGTAGTGGAAGTTACAGCCGCGCTCGACGAAGGCGCGACGGAGAAAGGCGCCGAAGAGCGACGGGAAATCGAATACGAAAATATCGGAAGACCCATGAAAAGAAACGCACGAAACGCAGCAGCGTCGCCCCAATGGGATACGGATAGGAAGATGGAAAGTATTATTTCCGCGCTCGATCCCCTGCGCGACGAAATAAGGGACTTAAAAGAACTCATAGCCGCGTCGACTTCGGCAGGCGCGCTTGGCAGATCGGAACTGCAAAAAGCCGCAAACCTGGCCGACGATCTGATGGAAATAAAATCACTGGCGTCCTTCATGCTGGAGGAATCCGATTTCCTTAAAGGCGCAAAACTCGATCCCAACTTCCTGGTCTGCTACAGGAGGATGGTTGAAAGAGGCATTGAGCCGGAGTTCGCGCTGAAACTCGTTCACGAAGTAAAGGAAAGCATCCCCGGCGGTAGGGAACCGGATATTAAACACATCGTAAGCCACGTCATCGAAAAAATCGGCGAGGCGATGATAACTGGCGACCCGATAACGCCGCTTGGCGGCGGCCCGAGGGTTGTATCGCTGATCGGCCCAACCGGTGTGGGCAAAACGACGACGCTTGCAAAGATAGCCGCCGAACTCACCCTTAAAGGCGGCAGGGTAGGGCTGATTACGATAGACACCTACCGGATAGCCGCCATCGAACAGCTGAAAATTTACGCCGAGATACTCAACATTCCTATTAAAGTTGTTCTTACACCGGACGACTTTGCCGATGCGCTGAAGGCGTTTGGTGAAAAGGACGTCGTTTTGATCGATACCGCCGGAAGGAGCCAGCGCGATTCCAAAAAGCTGGACGAGCTGGCGGCGTTCCTCGGCGAAGACGAACTTATTGAAAACTACCTCGTCCTCTCTGCGGCGTCCGATGCGAAAACTTTGGACGAAGCGGCAAAAAACTTCGGCGTGGCTCCGATTTCGGGCCTAATATTCACAAAGCTCGACGAGGCCGCCCAACCCGGAAACGTTATAAACCTCAACCTGAAAACCGGCCTGCCCCTCATTTACTGCACAACCGGGCAGAAGGTGCCGGAGGATATCGAAAAGGCATCCCCCGAAAAGCTGGCCACGCGGATATTCAAAAGTGAAGCGTGATGAAGAGGTTCAATGTGGTAATAATCAATCGGAAAATGTCATAATCAAGGAGAAATGACTTATGGATCAGGCTGGGACACTGAGAAAACTCAATAAGACTCCGGAAAACGCCGGCGCGCTTAGCCAGCATTTAAAGGGCATTGCCGTTGCCAGCGGCAAGGGCGGCGTGGGCAAAACAAACATCGTTGCGAACATGGCTTTCGAACTCGCAAAAAAAGGTAAACGTGTGCTGGTGTTCGACGCCGACATGGGCCTTGGGAACATACACATCCTCCTTGGGCTGGCGCCAAGGTTCAACGTGGGCCACGTCCTTACGGGATCGAAAAAGCTGAAGGACATACTGGTAGACGGCCCGTCGAACATAAAAATTCTGGCCGCCTCCACCGGCAATAAAAAATACAGCGAAATAACGGCGGAAGAAAAGATGGTGCTGAAGTCCGAACTGGAAGTCCTGCAAAAAGATTTCGACTACATACTGTTCGACATAGGCGCGGGCATTTCCGCCAACGTGATGTTCTTCTGTTCGGCGGCGCAAGAGGTCGCGGTGATAACCTCGCCGGAGCCGACATCGTTTTCGGACGCCTACGCGATCATGAAAGTGCTCTCGCGCGATTACAAGGTGCAATGCTTCAAGCTGATTGTTAATTCCGTGCGCGACAGGAAAGAGGCCATAAACGTCTATCAAAGACTTGCAATGGTGGCCGACAAGTTCAAACTGGGCATAAAGATAGATTTTCTTGGGCACATTGTGTTCGATACCGCCGTATCCTCCGCCGTTCGCAGGCAAAGGCTCTTCTGCGAGGCGTTTCCGAAATCGGAAGCAAGCAAAAACATCGCGGGCATCGTGCATGCCGTGGAGCAGACCGTGAGCGAAGGCCAGATAAACTGGGGCAACGTTTTGGGTAACGCCAGATGACTACCTCGTATATTAAAAAGATTCCCATTGTAATGGGACTGTTATTTTTCTCGGTGGCGAGCCTGGCGGCGATAGTTAGCGGAGTATCCCTGGCGCTGGCCCTTTTGCGTGGCGCGCTGGCCGCCGTTATCGCGTTCGTTTTCGCGTGGCCGGTAAGCTACCTCCTTTTCGATAAAGAAATACCGAAGGTAGAACTCCCGCCAGAACTCCTGCACCACAGGCCGGAAAAACCGGACGAGGAATAATTCGCCCCGGCATATTGCGAACCAATACGTTAACGGCTTTCACCGTCATTTCCGATTTTTGATTACCTACCGCAAAAAGGTTCATTCTTTTATTACGATATTGCCCACCATATAACTTCGGTGCAGGGAACACATATAGATAAATGTACCCTCCTCCGGAGTTTCAAACTCAAGAATAGCGGTTTCACCCTCATTTATTACCGCAGCCTGAAGGTTTAGTTCAGGTATAAGTAGATTGTGTGGTATTCCCTGATCAACGTTTCTCAAAACCAGGCGCACCGGCTTTTGGGGAGGTAGAACAATATCAGGATTGTTTCGGTTAAACCGGTTATTTTTTGCGGTAAGGATGATTGTTTTTTTATCATGGAACTTTAAATAATCAACTGTTGCCCGGCCATGGGCAATAAAGAAAGCCACGCCAAATGTGAAAAAGACGGTCAATACTAATTTCTTATGGTTAAACAACTTACTACCTCGATTCAGGACATGGTTACATCTTATAATACCCCCTTAACGGCTGGCATATTCTCACAAAAGACTTTGATATAATGAAACGCAATTTAACTAAGACTGGAGACGCGATATCAAATACGGAACGAACTTTGTAAAGGCCGTTGCTTACTTCTAGAATTAAGTGGATAAAATAGTAATCGAAGGCGGCCGCAGGCTGGAGGGCGAGATACCCGTTTCCGGCGCGAAGAACGCCGCCCTGCCCGCGATAACCGCCGCGTTGCTGTGCCCGGGCAAATTCGTCTTTAAAAACGTTCCCGATTTGCGCGACATAAATACAATAGCGAACCTCCTTATGGAGTTGGGCGCGAAGATCGGCAGGGAGCGCGGCGGCATTCTTATTGTCGATACCCAAGACATCGACCGCTTCGAGGCGCCTTACGACCTCGTGCGTACGATGCGCGCTTCGTGCCTCGTCCTTGGGCCGCTCCTTGCGCGAATGGGCAGGGCGCGCGCATCGCTTCCGGGTGGGTGTGCGATCGGCGAGCGCCCAATAGACCTGCACATTAAAGGTTTTCAAAACCTGGGCGCTAATGTAGCGCTCGACCACGGTTACGTGGAAGCCGAGGCGGCTAAAGGATTAAAAGGCGGCAGGGTCTATTTCGACATCGTAACGGTAACGGGTACCGAAAACCTGATGATGGCCGCCACCGCCGCGAAAGGCGAAACGACGCTGGAAAACGCCGCGCGCGAGCCGGAAGTGGTCTTCCTTGCCGATATGCTAAATAAAATGGGAGCCGACATAAAAGGCGCGGGAACGGACACGATAATAATCAACGGCGGCAAACCGTTAAAGGCGGTGGAGATCGAAATAATCCCCGACCGCGTGGAGGCCGGAACGTTCATGACGGCCGCGGCGATTACCGGCGGGAGTTTGAAGATCACCGACTGCAACCCCGCGCATCTTGAGGCGATCACGCGAAAGCTTACTGAAATCGGATGCAAAATAACCGAAGGCGATACTTTTTTGGAGGTAACAGGTCCCGAAAAACCCAAACCCGCCGAAATAGACACCTCGCCTTATCCCGGCTTTCCGACGGACATGCAGGCACAAACGATGGCGGTATTGGCGCTTGCCTCGGGAACGAGCGTAATAACGGAGACAATATTCGAAAACCGTTACATGCACGTTGCAGAACTCCGGCGCATGGGCGCCAAGGTCAGGCTCAAAGGCAGCAACGCCTTCGTTACGGGAGTGGATTCCCTTTCCGGCGCCGAGGTGATGGCAACAGATCTTCGAGCGAGCGCATCGCTTATCATTGCGGGACTCGCCGCCAAAGGGCAGACGGTTTTGAGGAGAGTCTATCACCTCGACCGGGGGTATCAGAAGATTGAGGAAAAGCTTAGAAGTGTGGGAGCCGCAATAAGCCGCGAACCTGATTGAACGTGAAACGCAACAGCCGCCCCGCCTACTTGAAGCGTTCCTTGATATCCAGAATCTCTTCTATATTGGATTTAAGCGCTTCCACAATATCCGGGTCGAAATGCTTTCCGCTGTCCTCTTCCATAATCGCCATCGCCTTTTCATGAGAAAAGCCTTCCTTGTAAACCCTCTTTGACGTCAGCGCGTCGTAAACGTCGGCCACCGCTACTATGCGCGCCGCAATCGGTATCTCCCAGCCTCTTGCGCCGCGCGGGTAGCCGGAGCCGTCCCATTTTTCGTGATGGTATTCGGCGATTTCATAAGCCATGGTCAGGTAATCCGGGCCTTTGAGGATTTCCGCGCCGATGGCCGCGTGTGTTTTCATAATCTCGATCTCCTCGCCCACAAGCTTGCCGGGCTTAAGCAAAACGTTGTCGTTAATGCCTACCTTGCCTATGTCGTGAAGCGGACTGGCGGAATAGATTTCGCGTACGAAATTTTTATCGATTACCGATGCGTATTTTTCAGTTTTCGCAAGTTCTTTTGCTATAACGCGGCAGTAACGTTGCATGCGTATAAGGTGTTCGCCGGTTTCGGGGTCGCGTTTTTCGGCCAGTGCGGCGAGTTTTGCCATCATCGTCACCTGCGTCTGTTTTATGCCGTCCAGCAGCCGCGCGTTTTCGATGGCCGTTTGCCCCTGCCGGGAAAGCGTTTGCAAAAGCTCGGCGTCCACATCGCCGAACTTTTCATTGTCGTGTTTATTCAGAACGACGATAACCGCCACAATGCCTTCCTTGCCTTCGATGGGGCTCGTGATGAAATTGCTTACATCGGCTTTCAGGCTGGCGGCGAATATATGCTTGGCGGGGTCGTATTCGTTTACAATGACGCTTTTCTTCGTGTCAAACGTTTTGGCAATTACGGGATGAGCTTCAATACTGATTTCCTTAGGCAGGTCTTCCCGGCTTATTCCGGCCGCTCCCCGGAAAGCAATCCTGCCCTCGTCGCTGATGAAACCGACCATCGCCATCTCGCTCATCAGCAGATTTTTGGAATAATCGGCAATAGCGTCGAAAATGGAATCGAGGTCCAGCATCGAATTTATCCTGATGCTTATTCGGTTTACCTGTTCAATCAGCGCGGTCTTTTGCTGCAAGGTTTCGAAAGTGGCCATGAGATCGGTTACCATGTTGTCCATTTCCATCTGTGCGCGGTTCGATGTTTCGAGCGCGTCGAAGTGCTGCATAACTACCGAAGTCATCGACGCAAGGGTCGAAACGACGCTAAGGTCGTCGGAACCGAGGGCGCCTCTGCCCTCATCCGGCTCGCATACGAAGATTACCCCAACGGCATGAGGCGATCCGTCTTCCTTTTGGCGGATCAAAGGCGCGGCTATCATCGGACCCTCCACGGCAATCTTTACGGATTCTCCTTTTGAGAATATAACCTTTTCGCAAGGCTCGGCGAGTATAAGCGGCCTTAGCTCCGCGACAATTTTTTGGAACGGCGTTTTGTTAAGTGGAAGAGTTGCGCCACTTTTCTGGTTCAGACGACCATCGCAACGGCACACCAGAAGTTCGAGGTTTTCCTTATTATCGTCGAGCGTCAGTACCCCGCACTTCTTTATCCGTAGCGCGGATTCGGTTTTTTGTAAAAGTATATCGAGCGATTCAATAGCGCTGTCGTGCTGAAGAACCTGTTCGGCCAGTTCCTTATAAAGGTCGCGCTCGTTTATGCCGGCCTTAGGTTCAACGTCAGGGCTGCTGATGTTGGGTTCCATAACATCTCACGCTACCACAACTGCCGCCCTGTTTGATGTGATTTAAGTCACATTTTGAATTTGAAGCTGGAACATTCATTCTTAAATAACAACCGGTTTTCTAAGCGCCTGTTCCCTGGATGCTGGACAAGGGGTGTATATTCACGTAGGCTATTGCGGATGATCGATCTGCACATGCACACAATATTAAGCGATGGCGCACTTATACCGGCCGAACTCGCCCGCCGCGCCGAGGTGATGGGCTGCCGCTGCATCGCAATAACCGACCACGTAGATGTGCACAATGTGAGTGTGGTGGCCGAGGCCGTGGCGCGGTTTTGCGAAGAGGACAGGCGCCGCATAAAGATCATTCCGGGGGTGGAGATCACGCATGTTTCTCCGTCCCAAATAGCCGGAGTAGCCGAACTTGCCAGGAAAAACGGGGCAAAATTAATCGTCGTGCACGGAGAAACCATCACCGAACCTGTGGAAAAAGGCACCAACGAGGCCGCCGTGGACGCCGGAGCGGACATACTTGCGCATCCGGGGCTGATCGATCTGGAAACCGCTAAACTGGCCGCTTCATCGGGAATGATGCTAGAAATCAGCGGGCGAAAGGGCCACGCCTTTGCAAACGGCCACGTTGCCCGGATTGCCTTGGATGCTGGCGCGGAGATGGTGATTAATTCCGACGCTCACGCGCCGTCGGATATTCTCGGCCTTGAAAATGCCCTCGAAATAATAGCGGGCGCGGGACTTACGGAGGAACAGGGACAAACGGTGTTAAGGAACAATTTGAAACTGGCGGAGAAGTATATTGGCTCGCTATAAGAGAATAACAAAGAAAAAAAAGGTGGACGCGCCGGACGAGTTCATATCGTTCTGGAGTCACGCTATCATCTGGTTCAGCGAAAACAAGAACAAGGTTATTTTGCCCGCCATAGGCGTGGCCGCGATCGTGCTGATTGTCGTAATGATGTTTTTCTACAATAACCAAAAGGAGCAGACGGCGTCCACCGAACTGGCTTTCATCCTTAACGATTTCCCGAGGCGGCAAGCGGGCGCGGACACCCAAAAGATGGCACGAGCTCTTAACGAATTCTCCACGCGGCATTCCGGCGCGACATCGGGCCGAATCGGCATCCTTTACAACGCGCATGCCCTTTACCTAGATAAAGACCTCGAAGGCGCGGCAAAGGTTTACCGCAAGGTAATAAGCCAGAATTCCGACGACCTTCTCTCCCAACTAGCCGCCATCGGTCTGGCAACCTCCCTTGAGGAAAGTAGAAAATATGCCGAAGCGATAGAAACGCTAAAAAAACTCCGCACTGACAAGGCAAACCCGTTCCTTGAAATGACCGATATGGCTATTGCAAGGAATTACACCCTTAACAACGATAAAAGTTCCGCTCTAAACGAATATCAATATTTCCTCGCGCAGCACCCTTCGTCGCCCCTTGCGGCCACAGTGGAAGAGCGCATGGACGCTTTGCGGTAATATAGAGAGCAAATGATGGTTAAGAATGCTGCATACGGACTTTCGACGGCGATATTTTTCATTTCATTATGCGTTTTAGTTTCGCCCGATCGGGCATACGCGGCCTCGGCACAGGAAATAAACGCCAGGGTCAATGCGGCTTTAAAAAGGTTCTACAAGGAAGTGGCGGTGGGAAAAGAACTGGGGAAAAAAGCCAGGGGAATTTTGGTTTTCCCATCCGTAATAAAGGTCGGGTTCGGCATTGGCGGCGAGTACGGCGAGGGGTCGCTTAGGATAAAGGGAAAGACGGTGGATTATTACTCCACGGCGGCGGCATCGATCGGGTTCCAGCTTGGCGCGCAGTCGAAAACGGTGATTCTGCTTTTCATGACCAAAAAAGCGCTGTCTAATTTCCGGACCTCCGAAGGCTGGAAAGCGGGCGTTGACGGTTCGGTGGCCATCGCGAAGCTCGGCGCGGGCGGCGCGGTGGATTCCAATACGCTTAAAGAACCGATAATAGGTTTTGTTTTCGGCAACAAGGGGCTGATGTACAACCTTACCCTTGAAGGCTCCAAGATTACAAAGATTAAAAAGTAGCCTGCTTTTTATATTCATTCAGGTCGAAATCCCTTTCAATTTCGCGGCGGTTTCAGTTACAATGCAAATAATAGCTACATGGGGGGCAATAACAGGGAGTAGTAGCGAGAACATCTTGTAAAACACCATATGTATTTCCTTGACAAGAAATCGTTATGAAAGTCGGGCATGGTTCTAATCGGGAAGGGCTTAAAAAGCCTGCATACATTATCCATTTAACCGCAATCGGCCTGCTTCTCATGTCGGCTATCATCGCAACCGAGATATGGGAATATTACGATAACCGGAAACATCTTTTAATCAGCGCCAAGCTTGAGGCCAGACGGGACGCCGAATATTTAAGGGACACACTCTTAAAACTCATTTTGTCTTCCGAAGAAGGAGGGGCAATTATTGACGCTTACGTAGATGCCCTCAACGTAAAAGAGGAAAACCAAGTGCGGTTAATTCACAGCGAATCAATAAATGTCGAATACGGAATGGAGCCCGACGAGTTTCCCGTAAACGAGGAAGAGAAATTATCCCTGATGGACGGCGAACCGCGGGGCTGGGAAACGGAGGACTATTTTATTTCGCTGAGCGTCTTTAGAGCCATAAAGGAATGCCAGGCCTGCCACCATTTGTCGGGCAAGCCGGATGAGCCGGTTCCCGTTGGGTATATCCTGGGCCTGCTTGAGGTCACACATCCCAAAATTGAGCTGAAGCAGGCCCTATCCAAACTGCTGACCCATACTGCCCGGGGCGTCGGCCTGACGATAATTGTGGTTCTTGTATTTATATACGGCATTTACCGACTGTTGGTCGTGCTTCGGGAGTCCGAACAAAGAACAACGGCTATTATAAAAACTGTCGGAGAAGGCATAATCGTTATCGGCCAGGATTCCCGCATACGCTTTTTAAACCATGAGGCGTGCGATATTTTCGGCTATCCGGAGGAGGAGCTTTTAGGCAAGAATATCGAAATACTTGTTCCCGAAAAGTACAAAAAGCAACACCAGGAAGGGATGAAGCGCTACGTGAAGAACGGCGAGGCGAATATCATGGGACGGCGCATAGAACTTGAAGGAGTGCGGAAGGATGGAACGGTCTTCCCCCTTGAAATCAGGCTGGAAGAAGCCATAATCGGCAGTCGCAGTCGGTTCATAACCGCCGCAATCCGGGACATCACCAAACGAAAGCAGGCACAGAGGGCGCTTGAACATTTTTCAAGGAAACTTGTCGAATCCCAGGAACATGAAAGGAAAAGGATTGCGGCGGAACTACATGACAGTTTGGGGCAGAATCTGCTTGCCATAAGAAACGGAATCAAACAGTATCTGAGTTCGTCTTCCCTGAAAGGCGAATCGTCCAAAGACCTTGATCAAATAGCGGAACTTGCCATCGAATCCATCAATGATTTAAGGGAAATATCATTTAACCTCCACCCCCACCAACTGGATCAGCTTGGGTTGAAAACTGCGATAGAGTCGATGATTGAACAGTCTGCGCACTCATCCGGGATAAGAGTTTCTTCCGATATATTCGATATTGACCGTCAGTTTCCCAAAGATATGGAAATCAATATATATCGAATAGTTCAGGAAGGTTTGAATAACATTGTCAAATATTCCGGCGCAAAAAAGGCCGAAGTCATAGTTAAAAAAACCGGAAGGTATGTCGACATCATAATAGCCGATCATGGCAAGGGTTTTGACACGTTGCTTGAAGGGCCGGGATTCGGACTTAAGAGTATTAATGAGCGGGTGAAATTAATGCATGGGTCTTTTGAAATTGACTCGGCTCCGGGAAAAGGCGCTGAGATAAAAATAAAAGTGCCTGTAAAGGAGGATTGAAGATCGAAGGGAATATAAAAGTACTGATAGCGGACGATCATCATATGTTTCGGCAGGGGTTTGCAAAGCAGATTAATAGCGATGGCTCGTTCGAGATTGTCGGCCAGGCAGGCGACGGAGTCGAGGCGTTTGCACTGATAAAAAAACTGAAACCCGATATCGCCGTTCTGGACATAAACATGCCGAAGTTGAGCGGTCTTGAAGTCGTAACCAAATGCGAGGAAGAAAAGTTGCCGGTAGAGTTTGTCATTTTGACGATGTACAAGGAAAAACAATATTTCCTTAAAGCGGTTGAGCTGGGCGTTAAGGGATATATTTTAAAAGAAAATACGTTTGAAGACCTGATTGCCTGCCTGAAAGCCGTGGCTGATGGCAGACATTACATAAGCCCGTTGCTTTCCGAATACATGCTTGATATGCGCGCGCAGATGGACTCGCAGATAAAAGAAACGCCGCAAATGAAAGAACTTACGCAAACAGAAAGAGAAATATTGAAACTGATAGCCGGATACAAAACAAGTAAGGACATTGCGGAGGAATTATTCATAAGTTACAGGACAGTGGAAAAACACAGATCGAATATCTGTTTTAAATTGGGTCTTAAAGGCTCCGGCAAACTTCTCAGGTTCGCCCTCGAACACAAGTCGATTCTTTAGCTAACTCTTGTAAATACAATATATTGGCCTTGGCTCTAGGGTACGTGTTTCTACGTATAAAATTAAGTACAAACTCATATGGGAAAGGGTGCCGACACGTATTCCATTTTTTTTCAGGTCGTTTACTCTAAAGATGAGGAAAAAGACAAGATGGAATTAAAAGGAAAATTAAATGATCAACTCTAAGGGGAAAAAAAGGAGGTTATCATGAAAAGGGGAATATTTTTAGTGTTTCTTGCCGCAATCCTCGTTCTTTTGGGGCAAAAAGATTCTTTCGGCCAAGCGCAATCGCATGATGGGGGATCATCGCATGTGCTTTCAATCGAGCGGACATTTAACAGCGGCTATATCCTGGCAGGCTATGAGGAGTCGTCCAACGGCAATAACGACATGTTGCTAATAAAGTTGAACCGCTCAATGGTGACTGAATGGGAGAAAACATATGGCGGTGAAGGCAATGATGGGGCCCAATCGATCCAGCAGACCCCTGACGGAGGCTATATAGTATCCGGGTTTACGGAATCTTACGGAAAAGGCAAAAAGGATATGTGGATTTTAAAGCTGGACGCTTCCGGGTCATCTGAGTGGGAGAAAACATACGGAGGTAAAGGCAATGATGAAGCACATTCAATTCATCGGACTCTTGACGGGGGCTATCTGGTGGCCGGCTTTACAGAATCGTTCGGCAAGGGCAAAAAAGCTATTTGGGTGCTAAAGCTAAACAGTGCGGGAGATGTCGAGTGGCAGACGACAGCCGGTAGCCACAAGGCCGACGCGGCCTATTCGGCATATCAGGCGTTCGACGGCGGTTATCTCGTAGCGGGTTACGAAAAGCCCGCCCGCATAAACCAGGGCAGATATAAAAAGAATATCACCATAATAAAGTTCAACCGCAAGGGAGGTCTTCAATGGAGGAAATTCCTTGGCGGTAAAGATTATGGAGAGCCCACATCAATCCGTCAGACGTCCGATGGCGGTTATTTTGTAACAGGTATTAAGAGGCCTGCCAATCAAAACGGTATATGGGCAATAAAGATGGACGGCAAAAGAAAGGTTCAGTGGGTAAAAAGCTTTGAAAACGACGATAGCAGATACGCAAAAACCCAATTAATCAGGGAAGGAGCCAAAGGGGGCTTTGTGATTGCCGGTTATGATAACGATAAAAAGATTATCAGCGCGAGAGAATTGACAAAAACGCGTATTCATAATGTCTTCGCATCACGCAGAGCCGGTTATGATGACGATAAAAAGGTTGTCAGCAACAAAGAATTGACAAAAACGGCTATGCGGAATGTTCTTATATCAGAAGATGTTATCGCGGTCAGCTATTTAAGACTGTTATTTTAGAGATAAAGGCATTTAGGGGTGGTTTAGTTAATTAGTTTTAGGATGTCTCTTATCAACTCGGATGGGGAAACCTTATAAGGGGTTTCCCCATCCCACATTGCCTCGACGCAGGGAATTATCAAGTTAAAAAATAAGCTTTAAAAGTGCGAAGCCGCCGACAAGACACACCACGAACGCAACCGTAACGAGGGTGAAATAACGGTCTATGAACGATTTTATCTGCGGCCCGAACTTCCACACGAGTCCGGCCTCAAGATAAAAGCGTATGCCCCGCGAAAAAAGCGACGCCAATACGAATACCGGAAAACTTATCTTGAACGCCCCCGCCGCTATCGTAAAGACCTTGTAAGGCAGGGGCGAAAATCCGGCTATCGCCACCGCCCATGCGTCGTAATCGCGGTAGAGGCTTTGGATGACCGCGTACTTGTCCATCACACCGTAAAACTCCAGTATCCTAATCCCGATGGAGTCAAGCAGAAAGAGGCCAATCGCATACCCCAGCATCCCGCCCAAAACGCTGAATAACGTGCAGGCAAAGGCGAACCTCAGCGCACGATCCGGCCTGCCGACAGCAAGCGCAAGCAAAAGGGGGTCGGGCGGAATGGGGAAAAACGACGATTCCACAAACGCAAGCACGCAAAGCGCCGGAAGGCCGTAAGGCGTGTCGGCCCAGTGGATAACCCAGTCGTATAGCCTCCTTAGCGGTTTAAACATATTCCGGTTTTATAACACATCGGCGGCCTCAACCGGGGCGTTTTATTTTGCGGTGCTTGACGGTATACTCGTAACTGCCATGGAAAAAAACCTGCCTTTGCTGTTAAAGATTTTCGATTATATTGCCGCTGTCCTTTACGGCCTTTTAACCGCCCTCTTTAGCGCGCTCGTCGTTTCCCCGGACTGGCCAATGCCTTTTGGGATGGTTGCCGGAATATTTTTAGGTACGGCCGCATTCGCTGTGGTTTTTATAGCTTCGCGCAAAGTCGCGGGCGGGTTTGAATTACTTATGTCGGGAATGATTATTTGCATGTCAACCGGCATGATAGGCGGAATGTGGATAACGGGGGGAAACCCTTCCGCGTTCGAACTGTCGGCTTTCAGCATTCTTGCGGGGCTTTACGTGCAGTTCCATTTGCATATGTACGATAATAGCCTTCACGGCGAAACGGTAATAAAGGACTGACTATGGGCGAAAAGGACGTAAGGAAGTGGGACAAAGCCTCAAAAAGTTTCGATGCCTTTGCCGCGAGCGACGAAAAGCGGTTCGGAAGTTACAAAACGGAGCTTTTTGCAAAGTGCCGAGGAAAGACGCTGCTGGTCGCCGCCGGAACGGGACTCGATTTCCAGTTCTTCCCGGACGGGCTGGACATAACGGCGATAGATTTTTCGCCGAAGATGCTGGAAAAGGCGCGCGAAAAGGCCGAACTTTACAATAAAAACCACAACGGCGACCTTGAATTGGTGGAAGTCGATGTCCACGCGCTGGAGTTTGCCGACGGTACGTTCGATACCGTTGTAACGTCGTGCACGTTCTGCTCCGTGTCCGATCCCGTAAAGGGATTGAAAGAACTGCACAGGGTGCTTAAAGGCGACGGGCAGATGTTGATGTTCGAGCACGTGCGCCCCACGCAATTTCTGCTGGGCGCTATGATGGATATCCTCACGCCTTTAGTCAGGAACTTCGGGCCGGAACTTAACCGCCCGACGGCGGACAACGTTCGCGCCGCCGGATTTAAAATAACGCGCGATTTCAATATCTACCTCGACATGGTAAAGCTCTTCGAAGCCGTCAAGGCATAACGTGGAATTTCACCGGAGGCGGCGAAAGCCGAAAGTGTAGAAGCGTTTATTGGTTACGTTCCTTAATAGTGTAATTCCATTTTTGCCATATTGCCTCAACTGTTTTAGAGTGTCTGGGTTGTATAATTTTTGGGGTGTCGATGCAAAGAGATTTAGCCCGTAGGGGCGTTTTTGCGGTTTCGGTCGCGCTGTTTATCGCCGGGGCCGCGCTGCTTTTGTGGAAAGAGACGTCGCAGGTAAACCTTAAATCGGGCAAGGAACTGCTGGAAAAAGACAGTCCGGCATCGGTTAAAATCCTGCGCGACGGCGGCAGGAAAAATCCGCACAACTACCAGATTCGATATAACCTTGCCATGGCCCTTCAGAAAAAGGCGTTTGCCCAGCTTAAAAGCGGCGCCGATGCGAAGCCGACCCTGCTTGAAGCCAGAAGAAACCTTGAAGGCGCGTTGGAACTGCGGGTGGATTCGCTGGATTACCTGTTGCTTGCCGAAAACTTTCAATACGAAGGCAGATTTTCCCGCGCGCTGGCGTACTACAACGTGAGCTTTTTCCTATCCCATGACAAAAAAGAACTTGGCCGTTGGAAAGACCTTCGCGTCGATCAGGCCGGGGTGGCGCGTCAATATTTTATAAACGGCGAAATCGGCATTTCACTCATAATGGCTTACAACGCGGTTACGGATTTTCGCCTGCCTCCACATATATCCAAAACCAAATCCGAGGCCGAGGTTTTTTTATCCGAATATTTTCTTTCTATTTCCCCAAAAGAATGGATCGGCGCGGGAGACGAGACAAAACCGGCGTTTAAGGAATTATTCAACAAACGCGAAACGCGCAACAAGGAAAAAATCGTCCGATCCCTTAAAGAACGCGGGCTGGCATATCTCGCGGAATTTTTGACATCCGGATGAGATATATAAAAGTCTCAGACTTCCTGTTGAAATTTCTTGTCGTGGCTTCGCCCGTTCTTTATTTTCCTTATGCCGAAGAACCTTTCCGGCCGTTCAGGGAAACTCTCTTTCACATCGTCATCCTTGGCGTGTTCATTTCTACCCTTGC
>SDBV01002265.1_pt1 | contig 28802 bp, 21 predicted proteins | sample 2277081 | NCBI WGS metagenome assembly SDBV01 (sample SAMN10402039, study PRJNA504765) | marine sediment metagenome | isolation source: marine sediment core GS10_PC15, 223 cmbsf | place: Arctic Ocean: Southern Knipovich Ridge | collected 2010
ACAAGCTTCGTCATTTGGGAAACACTTATGGAATTCTATTGCATTCACTCCGTGAAAATTTAAACCCTTGTCCATGATACAAAGGTGGGAATTTATGGGATGCCTAAGCGCCTATACCTATTATCTTTTAATCAAATTTTAGAACTAATGAAGGATCAAACGGATATCGTCCAAAGTCTTTCCCATAGATTGCCAGTCCGCTGCCTCCTGCTATTAACTTGACCCTCAATACACCTTGTAATTCAATATCCCGAAGCATTTTATTATCTAAGGAGATTTTAATGAGATATCCATAAGAACCTGCTTCTCTAAGTTTCCCATCTTGAGGTTGTGCATTCCAGGAAAGTACACCCCGGTGATCTGCCGGGTCATCAGGAAGATTTACTTCACTATGTTCTTTATCATTAACATAAATCCTGACTGTTGAGGGAAACTTTATCTCATCGGTCATTGGGTATGAATTTGGATTGCTGCTTGGTTCAACCCTCGATCCTGTCATGAAACTCTGATCACTATTATATTCCTCCTGGTCTTTTACAAATAATTCTTTTGCAGAAGCTTCGATAATAAAATAAGCCTCTTTTGCATCAGACAGTTTAATTCCGTCTCCTACGTTAATTGTATATTCAAAATATCCCTCCCCTGCACCATTTACTTTTTTACCTTCTAAAGCATCCCAGGTCTTCTTCGTCCATTCTGAATCAGAATAATCTTTTGCAGCTACACTCCTTACATGTGTACCTGCTATGTCCTTACCATCGACAGTTATAATATGGATGAAGTTCCTGTGGAGGATTTTGCCAGATTTTGTTTTCAGGATTAGTTTTAATGTAGAAAGACCATTGTTTTCTGGAGCATTCAGATTTATAGGATCAAGCTTGTTCTGCATCCAGGGTGTATAAGGAATAACTCTGCTTCCAGTGATCTTAACTTTTTCTGTTTCACCTACATAATTAATAGTTTGCATTTCATATTCCAGAATTACTCCTGCAGGATATTCCATTGAGCTCATCGATGAAAGAAATATTGGTACTTCAAATTTATCTCCTGCTTTTACCGTGTAACAAATATCTTGTCCAGTAGAGATGTATATATCAGAATGGAGATCATTTAAGCTCATTTCAGGGACAATATCTTCAAATCCTGTAAACTTTTCAGATCGATCAAATCGCCAATAACCATTCCACTCATTGATGACATCATGGTGTTCCGTATAGAGCCATCCTCCAATTTTAGGATACTTTCTAAAGCTATTAATCATCCTGTGATAGTCCCAACTCCAGTCTACATCGCCAGAACTGCCCTCGTAACCCCATACATTTCCACATTCTGAGTTAAAGTTTGGTTCACTTCCCTGGGTAAACCCTTCTTCATAATTAAAGTCACTTCCAGCAAATGTGTTATTACTTAGATTCGACAAATAATCATCCCATTCGTACCCGGGTAAATAGACGTGCCATGAATTGATGTCAGTCACTGTATGTCCTATTCCACAACAGATAGAATTATCTTCCACCAGGCGACTTGGATCGAGTGACTTTGCAAGGTGATACATCGAGACCAACCATTGTTGGGTTTCCGGCAGATACTCTCTCCCATCTTTAGTTCTTGTTCTCATACCCCAGGTTTCGTTTATAATGACCCATGAGAAAATAGATGGATGATTGTAATCTCTTTTAATCATCTCGCGCAGCGTATAAGTGGACTCCTTTTGCATGCGTTCCTCTGGTTCACCCCAGCTATTTGGCAAATCTTCCATTACCAACAGTCCCAATTTATCAGCCCAATACAGCTTTCTTGGAACTTCTACTTTTATATGTGTCCGGATACCATTCAGACCGATCGACTTACTGCGCTTTATTTCATCAATAATAAACTGATCACTTGGAAATGTGTAATATCCATCTGGATGATACGATTGATCCAAAGCCATCTGCAAATAGATAGGTTCATTATTAAGAGCGATGTAAGGGATATCAGTCCCGGGTAAATTCATGACGCCAATTTTTCGCATCCCAAAGTAGCTGTGTAATACATCATCCCCATAATTAGTTTCCACGTCATAGAGATAAGGATCTTCCAACGACCAAAGTCTTTGATTTGGAATATCAATGGTGGCTCTGGCTTTGCTCTGACCTTTCCTAAATGTAACGATACCAGAAAGCGGAGTACTGGCTCCTTTTATTTTTACATGTAGTTCTTTTTCATCTTTTACAGGTTCAGGAAGATATGCCGTGACCTCAACCTGCTTGTTGTCAATATCTGGAGTAAAATGTATGGCTTCAATATAATCCTGCCCCCTTGATTCAAGATAAACGGTTTGCCAGATACCACGAGCATTTCCGTACCCTTGTTTTCCATATAAAGTATAAACTCTTCTCTTATCATCAACCCTGATAACTAGTTTTTGATGTTTACCATATTTTAGAAAACCTGTCAATTCAAAGGAAAATGGCACATATCCTCCTTGATGTGATCCTAATAAATTCCCATCCAGCCATACAGTAGTTTCCCAATCAGATGCTCCTATGGTGATAAAAGTTCTCTTGTTTTTCCATTCCTCCTGAACTTTTAGATCTCTCTTATACCAACCAATATCAGCCTCATCTGCAATCCCTGATAATTTGGAACCCCAAGGAAAAGGCACAGTGATTTTTTTAGAAAACTCAGTATCCCCTGAATTCCAATCATTTTTAAGACCGATATCAAGCGAGTCAAATTCAAATTGCCAAATACCATTTAAATTTATCCATTGTTCTCTTTTAAAATCAGGTCGGGGGTGTTCGGATAGAGGAATATTTTGAGCAATACTTAAATTATTCAACTGAATAATCCCTACAAAGGTTAACAATAAAATAAATTTTGAATACATACTGTTTTGTTTTTTTAGACAATAATAAAATTGATTAAAGAGGTGGCCTCAATCGGCAATAATTTTTTTCATCCAGCGCTCTGCGAGATTGGGCCATGTTTCCCCTGCAATATTACCTGGACGCAGTCCGTAGCCATGCCCGCCTGATGGTAAAAAATGTAATTCAACCGGAACTTTGGCATCTCTCAGTGCAGTTGTCATCACCAGAGAACTATTTCCAACTCTATCATCAGCTGTTGCGAAAATAAACATAGGGGGCGTATTTGTATCTATTGATAATTCAGGTGTAAGACTTCTGTTCACTCCCCTATCCAGGTATGCAGGATAAATTAGAAGCGTAAAATCCGGACGACATGATAGTGTATCAATATGGTCGATCTTAGTATAAGAATCTTTTGAAAAAAGTGTACTGGCACGGGCACATAAACTTCCACCTGCCGAGAAACCAATTATGCCTAATTTATCAGGTTCAAGTTTCCAGATATCAGCTTTGCTCCGTACTATCCTGATTGCTCTCTGAATATCATTTAACGCACCTGCTCGTTTGTCAGGTACTCGATATTGTAATACAAAAGCCGTAAATCCAAGTTGATTGAGCCATTCTGCAATTTCATAACCTTCATTTTTGATAGCGAGTATATTATAACTCCCACCAGGGCATACAATTACACCAGCTCCATTATTGACAGATGCTTCCGGCTCGAAAACAATAAGTGCAGGATTTGTTACATCGGTTAACCAGATATCATTGCCAGCGGTTACCGGTTGTATTACAGGTGCATGTTTTGCTTCATTTTCACCTGGCACTTCATCCGGCCACAGAAATGTTGTTGGATAATTTGGATTATTGGGGATGAAAGGTTGTGTGGTCATTTCCTTGAAATCAAGTCCGATTTTATATTTCCATTCACCGGCTAAAGAAATGCTCTTATTATTACCAAGATCAAGTCTAAGAAGATTGGGATCACCCCAAATCCCACCACCACGAATATTGTCATGCACCCGGACAGTGATAATATTTTTTCCGTTTTTAATAATATGCTCCGGTACAACATAGGTTCTGGGCCTATCCCAAACTAGGTTGCTGCCAATTGGTATTCCGTTAAAGTATGTACTGTCAGCATCATCAACGGCACTAAGGTTTACAGTGGCTTCTGAGATATCCGACAAATTCACTTCTTTCCTGAACCATACAATGCCATCTAGGTCAGGTAACCCGGCATCCTCCCAATTGTTTGGTAACTCCATTGTTCCCCAAGCACTATCATCGAGATCAAGTGAAGCCCATGAACCCAAGGGATCATTTAATCCACGATCTTTTTCCTGTATCTCTTCTGTCCATTTTTCCCAAAATGCATCAAATATTTTTGACATGGAACTGTTGTCATTCTTCGAAGATGACATTTTGGTATCGCTTTCTGGTTGCTGCGGTTGACATCCCAATGAAAAAGTCAATATTGATAGAAAGCCAATGAGGGGATTTAAATTAAGTCTCATAATAACGCTAGTATATATATATTTAGGACATAATTATAAACCCTTAAAATACCAATCTTTGCAAATCTAATCTAAGCTTTTAATAGAAATTCTTCACACTAAATCAATTTATCTTTTCCAATTTACAAATCGTATAAAAATTTCCCTTAAAGGTGGTATTAACCAGTGCGGTCCGCGTCCTGTTTAATGATTCTAAAGCAAATAGTGGCATAATGCAGCAGTTTATATTAAATTGGCGGGAAAATGATTAAATAATTATCCCCAAATGAAAAATTCAAATCTCCTTATTGTTGGAACATTTTTAATATTTCTTTTCTCATGTACTGCAAAAACAGGAGAAAAACCTGCCGAAAAATGGTCTGCAGAAAAGGCATGGGAATGGTATGATGCGCAGGACTGGTTGACCGGAGCGAATTTTGTGCCATCCACAGCTATAAATCAACTGGAAATGTGGCAGGAAGACAGTTTTGATCCGGTGACCATTGATCGTGAACTTGAATTTGCAGAATCCGTTGGATTTAATTTAATGAGGGTTTTTCTTCATCATATTGTATGGCAGCAGGATCCTGAGGCCTACCTGGAGAGGATTGATAAATACCTGGAGATTTCTTCCAAACATGGGATCGGGACCATGATTGTATTTTTTGACGATGTGTGGAATCCCATGCCAGCGGCCGGTACTCAGCCTGAACCTGATAAGAACAGGCATAACTCAGGATGGGTTCAATGTCCCGGAGCTGAAATATTAAAGGATACAAGCCGTCATGATGAATTGAAAACTTATGTAACCGGAATCATGGAAAGATTCAGAAATGATGAACGTATCCTGGTATGGGACCTGTACAATGAACCTGGAAACACAAGTGGGGGGAGGTTTGAAGGGATAGAACTGCCAGATGATGAAAAACTCAGTGTTTCTCTGGTATTGCTGAAAAAGGCATTTTCCTGGGCAAGGGAAGTAAATCCTTCTCAACCGATCACAGTTGGTGTTTGGAGAAATATCACTGAAGAAATTGAACAGATGCCCGACATTAACCTATATAGCCTGAAACATTCCGATATTGTTTCTTACCACAATTATACTAATCTCGAGGAAATGAAGAGAATGGTTTCTATCCTGGAACAAATAGGCAGGCCCATGATCTGTACAGAATACATGGCCAGAACGGTTGGTAACACCTTCCATATCATGTTTCCATATCTGAAGGAAAAGAATGTCGGGGCGATTAACTGGGGACTTGTTGATGGAAAAAGCCAGACAAAGTTTGCCTGGGATTCCTGGTATGAGGAATTCCCGGATGATCCTGATCCCTGGTTCCATGATGTATTCAGAAAAGACGGCACACCCTGGAATGTTGAAGAGACTGATCTGATCAGGAAACTAAACGAAGAGTAGGACTAGAAAAATCTGGCTTCCCACAAACCAACCCGTCCCGGTCTTCCGGTCTGCTGATCAATATGTATCCTGAAATGCCGGGCTTCGACCTCCATCTGGTGTTCGAAAGGCCATTCCTCATACTGGGAATTGTTACCCGACGCGTAGAGTTCCCAATCGGAACCGTTAAGAGAATACTCAATTTCATAATCATAATCCCCATCAATCACATCAAATATGAGCTCACAGGAATAAAACCTCCTTCTTTTCCCAAAATCTGCAGTTAGTAAAACAGGAAGATTATTTTTGTCCGCAGCCCATAGGGTGCCATAATCCGAATCAAAGGCTTTCATACCATCATATTCAGGACCTGTCTGCGATGAAACCTGTACAGATTCAGGCCTTACGGGCAGTTTAGCAACCGGGGTTTTAATAAAATCCAACTTAACACCATGGTCTGTAGGTATTACTTTTTTCATTGATCCGTCAGATTCGAACTCAAGTTTATCAATGAACACCTGCCTCATTGGTCCCCCGCGAGGTTTATAAATGGGTTGTGCATGGGCATGGTAAATAATATAATAATCATCACCCGACCGGAATGTATAATGATGGCCGGGGCCACTGACACCCGATTCAGATTTTAATATGGGACTGTTCCGGCCCTGGGAGAAGGGACCAAGGGGACTGTCAGAGATTGCGTACCTGACCTTATAGGTTGAATCATAATAATGCCCATCGGAATACATCAGGTAATAAAGACCATCCCTTTTTATCATGTGCGGGCCTTCAAAATACCCTTCAGGGGTTACCAGGATGGGGTCATCCCTGAACGATGCCATATCGGTTCCAAGCATTCCCACGGCACATATCCCGTCAACAAAATCAAAACCAGATCCCCAATAAAGATAGGCCTGCCTGTCATCGTCGATGAAACAATCTGCATCAATGCTGTGCATTTTCTCCCACCATTGCCTGTTTTTGATAAATATACTGTCGCCACCGAGGATGTTTTCATAGGGCCCTAGAGGATGGTCGGCAACAGCCGCATAAATATTATGATCCGTTGAGGCATAAAAATAAAACCTTCCATCCATACCCTGTGTTATTGCCGGCGCCCATATATTAGGTTTATTCATGGAGGTTGGCCAGTTGAGCTTTCTCATTTTCCAGTTTTGAAAATCAGCTGAATACCATGCACTTGCATATCCTCCGGTGGTACCATATATGTAAAAAGTATCCAGGTGAACCAGTATGCAGGGATCAGCGTAAACTCCGGGGAGGATTGGATTACCTGAATATCGAATTTCATTTGACATACAACCGGTAAGGCATCTTAATATCAAGGTGAAAATCATTCCACCGTATAAGAATTTCTTCATGTTCATATCGAATTATTTCAGTGTTATTGTACCCTCAAGCCAATAGATGGCAGATCCTCCCGATGAATTATTTCGTGAAGTCACCAGGACAACAGTATTTTCATCTTTAATAAAAATAGAGGTCATTATCGCTCCTTCCTGTAAGGGAAGATCGCCCCAAGGCCAGATAGCATTTTCAAAATTCCTGGCTTCATTATCACCTATTATAACCTGCATATTACTCTGGTGCCAGTCTCCTCTACGGCCAATATGGCAGGACACAACTGTTTCACCCGTCGGCAACTGCGCCAGGTAGGGGGCACCTCCGAAACCATCAAGTCCAAATACAGCCCATCGTGTGTCGCCGTAATCATCGATTGGATCCGGCAGATTCCATTCTCCGGCTAGCTCTCTTTTAACGATATAAGGGGATCTCCAATGCCCGACAGCTTCTATGACAAAGGCTATTCCTTTATTGCCCTGCAGCAGAACCGGAACGGGCATGCCATCCCGCTTTTCCGGGTAATAGGCTGCTACTTGGGGATAAGACCAGGTCTGTCCGTTATCAGTTGATCGAATTGAATGTATCTCCTGTCTTAGCTGATCGGATGGCCACCATCTGGCCTCACTGGAATACAGCATTTCCAACTCCCCATTTGGGAGCTGGACGATAGCCGGTTCCCAGGATCTTCCGGTCACAATTTCAACAGGTCCCTCCCAGCTTGTCCCCCGATCTTTGCTAATAAGAATATGCACGTAACAATTCTCGTTGGTTTCAGGTTTCCCGTTAGCTGTATAGGGAATCAGTATCCAGCCATTTTGCAGTTCAATTATTTCCGGGCAGCAAAACCTCCAGTAATTGGCAGAATGATCGTCAATATTCATTAGTATTTCGTGATCCGTCCAGGTCTCCCCGTTATCAAAGCTTTTACAAAGAGAAATATTTTCCCAATCCCCATCGTCAGGTCCCCCATGATAAACAAGGAGTAAGGTATCGGAATCACCCACCCGGCATACCCGTCCGTACTCTGCGTAATAGTTATCCTGGGATATTTTCCTGGAGGTATAAGGTTCATTCCAGACAATCTTATGGCTGATGCTGAAATCCGAAGTATCAACAATGGCATCAGAGTAGTCTGAAAAAGTTGTGAATTCACTTACTTCAGCTCCCAGTATATTTTTCCCGTTAACAATCATATACGGGATGGTGTAATACTTTGTTGCCGGATTCAATCCACTTATTTCCGTGCTGAATTTACCATTCTTAAATTCCCCGGGAGATTTTAAGGAGCTGGTATCGGGAGTCTCCTCTGTGCTGTAATAAACCCCATGTTCAGAGGGTTCGGGAGTACTACTGAGATTATAAAACAATTGAGCAGAACTGCTCTTTATATTTAATCTGTCCCCGAGCTCTATCTTGTTGGTCGAGAAAGCAATTATATTCCCCCGGAGGAATAGTCCATCCTGGGTTTTAATATAAACCCTTGTATAATATGTTTCACCTGCCATCAGACTGTCCAGTCCGATGGTAAAGAAAGAATTACCTGATTGATCTGGAATCATCGGAGAGGATTCATCAGGTAGTGGGTTTTGATCATAGAGGATACCCTGTTCGATGATGTTCATTCCGGTTTCGTTAACGGTACAAGAGATAAGAGCTGAGGTATCGGTTACTTCGTACACGGAATCCGTTACGATGTCTGCAACTCTCAAATGGGTGATTTTGGAATATACCGGATCACAGGTCCCCGATTCAATCCTGGCCCGGTAGAATGATGTGGTTCCGGCTTCAAAAATATAGTTTTTATTATTCTCATCCTGAATATCGCTCCATATATCCTCTCCGGCAGATTCCTGCCAGTTGATTTGTCCATGGTTGATGGTATACCATAGGAGATTGAGATTGATTTCCTGTCCCTTTCCAACTGTCTGGTATGTTGTGTCCGCATACTCCTGCGCATGGACTGGTATGCATACATTCAACATCATCAGAATGCACAGCCGGAAAAAACCTGCGAATGTCGTATTTAGTCTTTGATTCATTTCTTAATCCAGGTGTAGGTCCTTGTTGAGTATCTGTCAGAAACCTGAACAAGATAAAAACCGCTATCCAGGTTTTTGAGATTAAGTTGCAATTGCTTTTCTCCATATAAAGGAGAATAAGTTTTTTCATAAATGACTGCACCGTAGGATGAAATAATTTTCAACAGGACAGGCGAACCTGAATTTATCAGTGGTATGAAGGTTGTACCATCGGAGGGATTTGGATATAAATAATATTGGACCGCCTTACGTTCACTGTCAAATACAGCATTCAATACTTTCAGCGAATCAAGTGCCTGACAATTATCCTTATCAACAACTGTAATGTAATATGAGCCAGGCTCTTCTGTGTAAACATAACGACCCTCAAAACTATTGCCAGAAAGGTCTCTCCATTCATAAGAAAAATCAGGTAATCCCCCGACAACCTTCAAATTTTCTCCAAGCAGGACACTGTCCTGGCCATCCATGAAAATATCTGATCCGGCATCCGCTTCTAAAAGCCTGTTCTGGTAAACAGGCACATTAATTTTGACTTCCTGTGCATTCGATTTTCCAGCAAGGAGAACGAGGCTGCAAATCATAATTATTCTGATCTGCGAAACTTTACAGATTGTTTTCACGAAAAGAAAATTAATTGTTAGAGAAAATTAAGGCCTCCAAAACCAGAACGGAGGCCTTAATTTTAGAATTAGTTTACTGAATATGAACTTTGCCAACCTGGAACCTGTTCTCTGAAGATACTTTTACAATATAAATACCTTTGGGAAGATGTGTATTGAAATTATTGTCAACCCTTTCAGAGATGATCTGCTGACCTATCAGGTTAAATACTTCAACCTTCGCCCTGTCGTAAGATTTTCCTCTAACAACCAGCATCTCATTGGAGGAATAAATATCGGCAAGATCAGTCACTACTACATTACTTACTGATGCAGCCACGATATTAAAAGTTCCCGTAGCAAAAGCTGAACCGGCATAAGAAGCATCAATGGCCTGAACTCCCCAGGTATAACTGCCATGAGGGAGGTCATTTATTATTGCAAACTTATTCAGATAAGCATTGCCATGCTTTACGAGCATTCTGAAACCATCCTTGTCACCTCCAACCATCGATGCAGGAGCTACGATAAATTTGTCATCACCGTCTTTCAGGAAAAATTCGTAAGACAGGGAAACAGCAGGTGTCAGGTCATCTGTTGATGCATCCCAGCTCAGGGTAAGCATATCCTCCACCAATGTTGCTGCCAGGTTGGTCGGAGCCGATGGTTTTACATTGGCCGTTGTGGTATTGGTGTTGAAAAATACCGATGCGGTTCTTCCGGTATTGACACCATCGGTATACCACATCGGATCCCAGGAATGTCCTGATACCAGGTAATCATATACACCATCATCATTCCAGTCATTAAACAGCACTACTGTTTCTGAACCTCCGGGTATACGGCCTTCATCTGTAAAATTGCCAGCACCATCACCTGAATAGAGAAATCCTACCTGTGTATCAATAGTAGGATTCCAACCGGTAACGATCAGGTCATAATCCCCATCCATATCCCAGTCAATCACTCCGGTTCCCACACCTGTGCTACTTAATGGACGCAGGTCTGTATTTATTGCTGGCTGGGCTTTATCAGTAAATGTACCATCCTTAGCATTCATGTAGGTATGAGTAATGCACTCCCAACCGCCACCTGCAGGTTCTAAGGTTCCTCTTCCACCCTCACCATAAAGTGCCATATCTATCCAGCCATCGCTGTTAAAATCAGCAAAGTCTACCCCTCCGTTGCCTTTCATGTAAATGGAGCCACCTGGATTATCATCTGTTTTCCCGAGAAAAGCGCGGAAAAAGCTACCGGGCGCTTCATCATAATTGATAAAAATATCAGATATTACCCTGGCCTCACTGACATCATTGTCAACATTTGCAGATAAAAAGAAGTCCATCAATCCATCGTTGTTGTAATCCAGAACCTCAACGTATCCCAGTCCAAAAAATAATCCATCGAAAACACCAACATTTGTAGTATCAAATGTACCATCTCCTTTGTTGATCATAACACATGAACCAAGTGAATCATTGCTAATGCAAACATAATCGATCATTCCATCGTTGTTAAAATCAGCAAAAGCTCCTGCCATGGTTCTGTTTGGAATTGGCCAGTCCAGTTTGGTAAACTGCCCGTCCCCTTCATTTTTGTATACACCGCCGTTGTAATAACTCCAGCTATGCTCTGTGCCAAGGAGATCAAGTTTTCCATCCCCGTCCACATCATACCAGTCCAGGTTTACACGGTCAGTGACCTGTAGGTTGGTACCAATACTGTCGTACTTTTTAGTAGAAGGATTGTAAAAGGCCATTCGGTTCCACCTGGATGTATCTCCATCCGGATTACCTGCAATGTAGAAGTCCAGGTGACCGTCAGCGTTAATATCGACGGAAGCACCTCCACCCCATGCCTGTCCAAGTTCTGTATGGATCTCATGGGTTTGTGCAAAAGCCCCTAAACTGATCAGGGCCAGAATTAAAACGTAAATGTTTTTCTTCATAATTCGAGATTTAAATTAATAATAGGAAAAATTAGTATTTAATATTGAAAAATGGTTGTTGTCGTTCTTCATAACTGGGTCCCATACCTGCATTGATCACTGGCCATCCATCCTCCCAGTCAATTCTGTCGATGAAAAGGGGCCGGCGTGTTGCTCCTCCGGGTAAATTTGGGTTTGATTTTAAAATGGCGTGATAAACGAACCAGTCGTCTCCCCGGTCATCGGTAATAATCTGAGCGTTGTGCCCTGGTCCCGCTATATTGTCATTACTTTCTATAATCACACCTTTAATGTTATCTACAACCGGTACCCACCACATATTATTATAATTGATCAGATCATGTCCACTGCTTGTCAGAAAGGGTCCTGCCAGGTTCTTACTTCTGCCTACGACAACCCTGTATACGCTGTTAGCTCCATCGCAGCAAGAGGCAGTGGATAAGTAAAGGTAATAGTATTCTTCCTTTTTATCAATGTAGACTGCTTCAAAAGAGTTCCCTGCAATCCGGAATTTATCCCCTATAATCCTTTTACCGTCAAAGCTCAGAGGTATGCCATAGATCCCTCCTCCGAGGCTTCCCCAGAAAAGGTAGTTTTTCCCATTCTCTGTAAAAAGGTAAGGGTCTATTGAATTTTTCACCCCGGAACTCTGGGTATCAAGCAGCTTGCCCCGGTCAATGAATGGCCCTTCCGGAACCTCGGCAATTGCCAGGCCAATACCCGGATTATCATCTCCCCAGGTTGAGTAGGAATAATAGAGGTAATATAAACTATCTACGAAATGTATGCTGGGAGCCCAGATCCCCCCATTCTTCCAGTCTGGTTTTTTATTGAAGGCCTCACCGACATACTCCCAATTTACGAGGTCTTCAGATTTGATTATAGGAACAACCTGATATCCCTCAGGCCAGCGATTCTCAGTTCCGTACGCATAGAACCATCCATTCTCTGCCCTGATAATAGTTGGATCAGCAAGATCCGGCTCGAATACAGGATTTGTATAGGTAATTTCCGATTCCTGTTCGGCCAGGGTAAAAGTGCTGTCACCATTATTCAGAAATACTCCTGTTCCGCCCTGACCGGTAATGATCACATCCAACTGTCCATCCTGGTTCAAATCGGCCACCCCAATGTCACCATGCTGGATCTCAATACCAAAATCCACAATGTTTGACTGGGCAAAGAGTGATTTTCCTGACGGAACCAGAAGTAATCCTACCAGATAAACGATGATCAATACGATATTATATTTTTGAAATATACTCCTCATAATTATTCAATTATTATCATCTTGTTATAGCTAAGACCTGATCCTGCAATCAGCCTTAAAAGGACTGGTCCCCTTTCAAACCTGGAAACATTGATCTGCAATGTGGCCTGTTTCGGGTTGGATGTATAGACCGTCTTCCCTGAAAGATTCATAAGGAGAACGATGGCATCGTCGGGCAGGTTCTCGAGGTAGAGGAAATCTCTTGCGGGATTCGGAAATATCTTCAATCGGCGAAACAGGTCTACCTGAAGGCCGGTCAGCCTGGAATCAAAAAATTCAGTAATATCATTCTCAAGGTTGAGAGTGGCCGCATCTACTTCAACCTGAGTAGCGATGGAATTCCGGTATGTGCGTTTTGCAGTAGCAATGTCGGTCATTAGTTTGAATTTTGCTCCGGGTACATAATTGTCAGCATCGGCAGTATCATGTATAAACTGCGCTGAATCAATCAGATTTCCAAGTCCCTCAAAATTTACCACAACCAGCTTACTATAAAAGTCATCAATTTCCAGTTGCAGTTGTATGGCTGCCGCATCGGCCTCTTCCTGTGACACCCTTGATGATCTGACCAGCTGGGCATCTTCGATTGCCAGTGAAAGTGCTGATTTTGCTTCTGCCGGGTAATCTCCGTTCGATTCCCCTTCCGGTGCCTCCTCACATATACTTACCGAAGAATCAATCAGGGCTGTCGAGAGTGAATAATCCACCGTGATCTTTTCCAGCATGAATTTAGCTATGGCCGCATCCAGGCTCAGAATTTCTGCATCAACCAAATCTTGCATGCTACTGATCTGGTCTGCATCTGAAATATTCACAGCGGAATCCCGAACCGATTCGGCAGAAGCAATGGCAGAGTCCAGTTTGTGGTAAGCCATATGGGAGTACATTCCGTTTTTATCCCCGATCTCGGCAACAAGAAGTTCATTCCCGACTTCCTCAATTTTAATCTGCAGGGAATCTATATCGACACTAATTCTTGAAGCATGAAATTCAGCCATGGCCTCCAGCAAGGGAGTATTAACCTCATCATGCATTTTATCCAAAACATTGACCCAGGGTTTGACCTTTGTCAGGGTGTCCTGCAGTTTGCTGATTGATCCGGGCTCATACTGCCCAAGATTACTTCCTTCTACAGCTATGGAAATCAGTCCCTCTGCCTCCCTGATCAGAGTATTAAGAAGGGAAGTATCCTTTACTGCGAAGACAATTTCTTCTGGAAAAACAGATCCTGAATAGACGGCATCAATGGTTTGTACAGTCCAGGCATATTTGCCAGTTGGCAGGGAATGCAAGTGCCAGGAATTATTCAGAAAAGCATTTCCCATTCCTGTGGTGATACGGAAGCCATTGTTTACAGGATCTGTTATGGATCCCGGGGAAATAATCCAGCGCTGGTTTGTCAGATCTCTCAGGGCGATATTATAGGACAAGGCGTTCAATGGGGTTTCTGTATCTGTTCCGTCCCCCCAGGAAAGTTGTACACTATCCTGTGCAAGAACTGTTGTGAGGCCTGAAGGGGGAGATGGACGGGTATTGGCAGTGCTTGTTTCGTTGAAATACAGGAGTGCCACCCTTCTGGAATAATCTCCGCTGTAGCCCGTTAAAAGAAGATCGATTTTATTATCCTTGTTTATATCTGCCACCTCAATGGAGCTTTCGGATACACCAGGTATATCATCGCTTTCACTGCTTCTTGAGAAACTCCCCGAACCATCATTAAGAAAGATGCAGGTAGCCTGCCGTGATTCGGTCTTACTCCATCCTGTAAGGATAATATCAAAATCTCCATCATTATCCCAATCTACAAAACGGCTGCCGTCCCCTACACTGATCTGCCTGTAATCCTGAAAAACCTGTTTTTCACTAAATACTCCATTTCCCTGGTTCAGGTAAAGGCGGTAAATATCAGAGGATCCATCATCACCGTGGGAATCCCCGTCTCCGTTTAATAAAAGGTCAAGGAAACCGTCAGCATTCACATCTGCCCATGAGGAAGATCCGAATCCTTTTTCGATCAGATCCAGGTTTGTTTCAGTGAACAATCCGTGACCTGTATTGGTGAACATTCTGGAATATCTTTTTCCATTTGATACGTCCCAGCCACTTACAAAAAGATCCGGATCAGAGTCATTATCAAAATCTGCAATGCTAACGTCAGGGTCCAGCCAATTTTTATCATCGAAGCCGGAGTACCTGTTCATTAGTCCTTCTCCATTATTGTAGTAGATGGCTGAATATCCCTGACCGGATCCGAAAGCATAGTAATCAAGGTAGCCGTCATTATTCAGATCGGCCCATCCAAGAGAACTGGCAAACTGATATACAGGAAGTCCGGTAATATTGAAATTACCTGAACCAGAATTTATGGCAATGCCCGAGTTTCCATTATTCTCCTGGTTGCCGAATATCAGGTCGGGTATTTCATTTCCTGAGAAATCAGCCAGATCAAGGGAACCGATCTTCGTCTGTGCAAAAGAAGAAACGCTGCCGGTCACAAACAATGTGAGCAGGCTGAGCCGTTTAATATATTTTCGATTTTTCTTAATCACTCAGACTAAATTTGGGATATACATAACCTTTGTTTGCTTCTACAAGGGATGCCGGCCATCCATTTTCATCCCATTCAATCAGATTAAGACATAAGGGGCGCCTTTCGCCACCGGAGGATAGCCGGGGTTTTTGTATTTCAGTAGCCTGGTAAAGGATCCATTCCTTATCATCCTTGTCCGTAAATACACCACCCACATGCCCTGGTGCCGCCAATGTGCCTTCTCCGCCTGCCTGCAGCAGCGGCGTTCCGCCATCGGCTGCAAGATCCTTGCCCTCCATATCCAGGTAGGGTCCTTCGATATCTGTAGCCCTTCCAATATATACCTGGGAGGAGTTCTCGTCTCCTGTTGTTCCAAACAAATAAAAATCCTTGCTATCCTTCCTATATATATGAACTCCGAAAAAAGTAGTTGAAGCCACCTTAAAAACCGGGCCGTCAATCAAAGGTTTTGAATTTCGACTGATCTTTAGTTTCACCCCGTATACACCCTGATCGGTGTCGAAAAACAGATAGAAGCTAAGTCCCGATTGAATAAAATTCGGTTCGCCGATGGATTGAAATCCCAGAGATTCGCTGTCAGCAAACTTACCATAATCATTATAGGGCCCCTGGGGTGCTTTGGAATCAGCAACTCCGATGCCATTATCACCAATGGTATAAAACAAATAGTAGGTCCCAAGTGTCTTGGAGAATTGTGCTCCAATGGATGTTATATCCCCTTCAGCCCAATCAGGACGGAGAGAGAATGCCTCACTGTTAAAAGTCCAGTTCATTAAATCGCCAGATCTTAGGACCGGTACTGTATAGTCTAATCCACTTGACCATTCCTTTTCATTTCCGAAAGCATAGAATTGGGTAGCGCCCCTGATTACACTTGGCTTTTCCAGGTCGGGTTCCCATACAGGATTAAGATATGCAGAGTCTTCCGGCAGCTGGCTTCCTTCCCAGATAATCGTGTCGATTCCATCGCCCTGAATATCTGTACAGGCATTGAATCCGTAAAATATCATGGTAAACAGGCCAGTGTAGATAATATATTTCATGATTTGTTCTTTAGATATATTCATTGTTCCTAGGCTTAGTATCCGAAATTCTGTGTCAGTCCGGGATAGAGTGAAAGCTCCCTGTTGGGGATAGGGAACAGGTGGCTTATTCCAAGCTTAAAGTTTTCAAATTCTGTATCTCTGGAACTGGCAATTTGATTTATTTTCGTCTGGTCATGAAGGATTCCCCACCTGTCAAGATCATACCAACGAGTTCCTTCCGCACATAATTCTATGATGCGTTCATGCATGATCTGATCATGAAGTACATCTTTTGAGGCAAATCCTGCGGGATTAAGGTCAGTCATACCCACCCTTCTTCTTACCTTGTTGATATATTCAACTGCCATATTTCTGTCCCCGTCCAACTCATTCAGAACTTCGGCATACATCAGGTATACATCTGCGAGCCTCAGCACACGGAAATTTATTCCAGAGCTGTAATCTTCACTGGAATGGGTATCAACCCTGGTATACTTCCTCCAGTAGCAGAGTTGTGTAAGGGTATAATCTTCTGTGGCCATCCATTCTGACCAGGTCATTCCGTATAATAATTCGGTGTCTCCGGGTTTTTCATAAAACAGGGTGACTGGCAGTCTGGGATCTTCGTTTCCATCGCTTGCATTTTCCTTCCTGAATTCAAGTAGCAGCCAGGACCGGGCGTACGCATCAGCCCAGGCACCGCCATCAACAACAAGTCCGAAGAATTTTGGACGGTGTGCTCCCAGTTCTTTTCCATTATACAATCCTTCACCGAACTGAATTTCGAACAATGACTCTTCATTGTTCTCGTATTCCATGGTAAAATTGTCTTTATAATTGGAAACAAGATCGTATTGGGGCATTGCAATTATTTCCTCGATTAGAAGTTTTGCATTCTGCCAGTACTGGCTCGCTTTTGCCGGATCATTTACTGAAGGCCGCTTGTAATATCCGGCAAGTTGCATATTAATTCGGGCAGCCATTCCGCGGGCTCCACCCAGGGTCGCTCTTCCCAGATCATCTCCTGTCCATGACTCCGGCAGAAAGTTCTTTGCCTCGAGAAAATCAGACAATGCCTGCTGATAAAGCTCTTCCTGTTCGGCTATAGGTCCGTCTTGTGTAGAACTTGTCATTTTGGGCCCTTTTCCAAAAGATCCGGCGATAAACCAAAAGGCAACTCCCCTTATAAAGTAAGCCTGCCCTATAATATGATCTGCCTGTTGTTTATCTTCAAACAGGTCATATCCCCTTTCGTTCATATTATCAATAACCTGGTTAGCATAAAACAATTGCCTGTACAAAGCCTGCCATGGCCAGATTATACCCTCCGCATCATTGTCATTATAAGCGATAATGTCAAAATTTGAATAGGCCTGAAAGTAGGGATTGGGACTTTCGCTCCAACCTTCATCACTCCGGGAAATCATGAGGACATGGAACCACCTGCTGAAATATCCCGGTATCCTGAAGACGGAATAAGCAGCATTCAATCCCAATTCATAATCTTCTTCTTGTTCCCAGTAGGTATCCGAAGATTCCCTGTTTGGATCTTTCAAATCAAGGAAATCATCTGAGCAGCATGGCATCAGAACCAGTACTCCGGATATCAGTATAAATAATAGATTTTTTCTCATTTTGTTGCGGATTATCATAATTTCTACCGGTTTCATATTAAAATACCAATTGCAATCCTGCCAGGTAGGTCCTGACAGGAGGATAGCCACCTGTATCAATGCCCTGAACGAAAACGTCATAGCTTATTATCTCAGGATCATATCCTTGGTAATTGGTAAAAGTGATGAGGTTCTGTCCGCTGATATAGATTCTCAGCCTTTCAATCACCTTTGTTTTACCAAGCATTGTTTCCGAAAAACTGTAACCCAGCTGAAGGTTTTTCAATCTGATAAAGGAACCATCTTCGAGCCACCTGTCAGATTGCGCCCTTGCATTATCAGTTGTTCCAAAATAGGGTCTGGGGTTTTCAGTCGAGAGATTTCCAAATTCCCATGGTTCGAAATATCCGGGTATATTATTTGGAGAATCCATACTTTCTATTCCAAGGCGCAAACCATTGAAAATTTCGTTGCCGTAAATCCCCAGCCAAAACATCGTAAGATCAAAGCCTTTGTATTCTCCTGTTAGATTTAATCCTATTTCAAAATCTGAAAGCGGACTTCCCAGCCATTGTCTGTCATCCAGGTCTATTTTACCATCTTGATTGTAATCTACAAACCGGATATCACCAGGTTTGGCATCAGGCTGGATCAAAATGATCTCTGATTCGCCGGTCGCTTCGTTCAGAACACTTGTTGTGTAGTCGAAAATATCGTCCATGGACTGAAAAATACCGGCTGTCTCAATCAAATAAAAATCAGCTATTGAGCGTCCTTCCTCTGTGCGGTTTACCTGGTTGTACGAACCTTCCCTGAAACCTTCAGCTTCACCCAGTCGAAGTACCTTATTTCTAATACTTGTCAGGTTAGCACCAATACTGTAGGAGAACTCACCTACCCTGTCTCTCCAGCCAAGGGATAATTCATATCCGATATTCTCCATTTCCCCATAATTTGTCCACTGATTGGCATCCGAAAGATATTGGTCCACGCCTACTCCGGTTGCCATAGCAAGTGGTAGGGTTACCAGAAGATCTGTAGATCTTGAATTAAACCATTCAAAAGTTCCGTACAGTTTGTTATTCCAAAATCCAAAATCAGCCCCTATATTAAGGGTAGTTTTAGTTTCCCATCCCAAGTCAGGATTAACGCGGTTGCTTTGAAGTCCTCCTTCACGAACTGTTTGCTGGTCTCCTAGAACTGCATAGAATCCTTCATAGGGACCGCTGTAGTTTATAGTAGCCTGATAATCATAATTACCAAGTGCCTGCATATCACCCAGTTTACCATAACTAGCCCTCAGTTTCAGATCACTCAGAACCCGCTTAACGGAATTGAAGAAATTCTCATTGCTTACTCTCCAGCCAATAGATCCGGATGGGAATGTCCCCCATCGGCTCGAAACTCCAAATTTTGAAGATCCATCCCTTCTTACATTAAACTGAAGCAGGTATCTGTCCCCAAAATTATAATTCAGTCTTCCCAGGTATGATATCATGGAGTTTGCCTGTTGACTTCCCCACATATTATTCTGTACTGATGAAAGATCAATCTGCCAGAGTGTTGGCACCAACTGGTCATATCCTTCATTACCAATTGATTTATAATCATTTTTCTGGGCTGTATAACCCAATAAGGCATCGAAACGATGCTTGCCCAGTTCAAACTCATACGTTAAGGTATGTTCCATAATAAGTCCCATTCTCTCATCGCTGGACTCCGACAGACGATCATCCCACCTGGTTTCAACAGATAAATATCGAATTGTAGCTGCCTCATCGATCCTTTTCGAACGTCCATACCAGAAATCAATGCCAAAATTGGCTTTATACTTCAATCCCCTGATCAATTCAAGCTCTGCATATAGATTTCCTGCAAGACGGTTGGCAGACTGTTGATTATCAACGGATTCCTGAGCGCCAACAGGATTGGTACTATAGGTTGGATATTTTACGGATCCATACCCATAACCTCCCCTGCCGCTGATCTCATCAGGGTCATAAACCGGTATCACAGGAGGCATACTAAGGGCATTCGAAAAAGAGCCACCATTCGTATACTGCCTTTCGGTATGTATATAGGTCAGATTCTCTCCAAATGTAAATCTGCCCTGTCTGCCTTCTGAATTAACCCTGAAACTGTATCTATTATACCATGGCCCCTTAAGTATTCCATCTCTGGAATAGTAGCCTGCTCCAACCATATAGTTGCTATTGGTACCTCCTCCTGAAACAGAAAGATTATAGTCACGAACCTGTCCCCTCTCAAAAATGGCTCTCTGCCAGTCCGTATTTGGAACAGTATCACCAATTTCAGGCCTGCCCCTCCATTCGGATCCTCCATTAATGAAACTCAGCTGGTTGTAGTAGAGGTATTCCGTAGACTCCATCATGTCGATCTTTTTACCCAACTCTTCAACTCCAAAAGTAGCGCTGAATTCAACTTTTGCAGGTCCCTCTCTTCCCCGCTTGGTCGTTATGATAATAACACCATTTGCGCCCCTGGCGCCGTAAAGTGCGGCTGAGGAGGCATCTTTCAGTATCTGGATAGACGCTACTTCGGATGGGTTAAGATGATTGGCATCGTTAAGGATCAAGCCATCAATGACGTAAAGTGGACCAACACTTGAAAAGGATCCAACTCCGCGTATTTTTACAGTACCCATTCTCCCGGGATCACCACTGGAATGAACCGTTACTCCGGCAGCCTGTCCCTGTAAAGCCTCTCCGATACCTACTGAGGTGGACTTATTCATTTCTTCAACATCCACCACTGAAACAGCACCTGTCAGATCCCCCTTCTTCTGGGTTCCGTATCCGATAACGATAACCTCATCCAGTTTCTGAACATCAGGAATCAATGCAATATCAAGTTGGAAAGCTTCCCCTACAGTAATTGCCTGGGCAAGATAGCCCACATAGGAAATTACAATAGTTTTCTGTGTCTCGGGAAGTTCCAGTGAAAATGTGCCGTCAATGTCAGTCACAACCCCTGAACTTGTGCCCTCTATGATCACATTTGCCCCGACCAGGAATTCTCCCGTAAAGGAATCTGTAACGACACCTGTAATCATGAGATCCTGATCTGCTGTAGTTCCCTTGGGTGTGATCACAATGAAATTCTCATTCATGATCTTGTAATCCAGGTTGGAGTCCTCCAGCAATTGACCCAACAATGATTTAATCTCCTGATTCTGTAAGCTGATTGTCACCAGCTTATCAAGTTCAGGGTACTGGTCATTGAAAAAGAAAGCGTAGTTGCTGATTTTCTCAATCTCCTTGAAAACATCCCTGATACGCATGTTCTCAACCTGGATATTCAGACCCTGATCCTGTCCGGATGCGATGGAAAAGAACTGCAGGATAATCAGAAAATGAAATACTCTGAATAGTTTATTCATGGATAGATATTATGTTATTAGCTTTTTAGGTTTGCATAATAATTCATCTAGCTATTGCCTTTGAAATTCTGATTCAAAGACAATACGACGGTTTTTTCGAGAACCACGTAATTAACGGGTGAAGTTAATTTTATGGCCTCCAAAACCTGCTCAAGCGGCAAATCAAGAATGGTGCCCGAATAAGAATACTGTTCAAGCAACTCATCCTCAAATTGGAATTTTACATCAAATTTTCTTTCCAGTTTCCTGGTAAGTTCGATAAGGTTCTCGCCCTCAAAATACAGTACGCCTGACTGCCATGAGATAGTCTCTTCAGTATTTATATCACTATAAAGTACAATTGGTTTAATCCTCCTTTGATCCTGCAGCTCTGATTTCTTTTCATCCGGTTTTGTTTCCTCCTGGACCTTTGCCTGCCTGGAGCTTTTCTGATATTGCAGTTTTTGGTTGGGTTTAATAAATATTGGTGCAGATTCTGTTACCGTCTCAATCCGGACTTCCCCTTCAATTACTGTGGTTTCAATCCTGTCGTCATCAGGATATGATTTGATATTAAAGGTGGTGCCGGTAACATGTACATCCAGATGAGAAGTATGTACGATAAAAGGGTTCTTTTGCTTTTCCACATGGAACAATGCTTCGCCTACCAGGTAAACGTCTCTGGACTTTGAATTAAAGTCAGAGTCATAGGATAGCTGGCTTCCTGCATTCAGACTGACAATGCTGCCGTCAGGTAAATTTACCATCGATGTACTGCCAAAAGGTACATCAATCTGAACACCCTTCCCAGAGATCACATTAGAGCTTTTCTCCCCTATGAAAAAGGCTGTCGTGCCAGTCGCAATCAGTAGAAGAATTACAGCTGCATATTTAAGGAAAGGAATTATTCGGTTGGAGTTCATTAACACTGAGGATCTACTTTGCTTCCGGGCTTTGTCAACAAGTAACTGATAGGCAGAATCTGCATCCCAGTCATCACTGAAATGAGTTTGTATCTCAGTGAATAACTTTTTCTGTCGGACAAATGCCTTTTCGTTCTCTATCGAATCATCAAGCCATTCTTTCAATTCCCTGATTTCCATATTCGATGCCTCGCCAGACAAGTACCTGAATATCAAATCATTGCGATTATTATTGTTTTGCATACAAGGGTTTCATTTTACTAATAAATATACGTCTCTATATAATAGACGCCTATTCTTGCATTAACCCTTGGAATCAATGGAGATTTTTAATATAAATATTTGATGCGCTCAGGAAGAAATCAATCCAAATGCTTTTCGAAAGGATTTCAGAGCAGATGAGATATGGTATTCCACCGTTTTAATGCTGATCTCCTTAATCTCTGCAATTTCAGCATTTGTTAGATACTGTTTCCTGCTCAATTGGAAAATTTCCCGTGTTTTCTCAGGTAAATTCCTGAGCGTTTTGTCAACAATAGCCTGGGTTTCCTTCAGGTCCAACTCTCCTATTGTGAAATCTGACGAATGGGAAAGCATCATCTCTACCTCCTTTTGCTTAAGCAGGATTTTATCCTTGTATTTCTCTCTTACCTTACGTTTTCGGAGATGCTGAATGCAGCGATTGTGAACTGATGTATAAAGATAAGATGAGAGGGAACTATTGATATTCAGATCTCTCTTTTTCTCCCAGATGCTCAGAAAAAGATCCTGAACCAGATCCTCGGCAATGGCATCATCATCCAGGTAGCTTATAGCATAATGGAAAAGACGTTTGTAATAAAGATCAAACAGTCCTCTGAATCCCGAATCATCGCCATCGGTAAGCTTACCTATTATAATGGTCTCTTCTTCCCGCATTTGAACTGAAATTGTCCATTCTTATCACACAAAACATAACTGAAATCCCGCGAATGTATGCAAACTTGAACTATTTGACCTGATTAATTACATGTTTTATAATATTGGTTTCTTCAATATCAAAAGGAGTCCCGTTATCCCTTAATATATCTGTAAACCATATTTCAGATTCTCCTCCATCAGGCATGGGTGTATTCCAGGGATAGATCGTATTGGTTATTCCTGAGACGAGTCCCCAGTTAATCGCCCCAACATTCTCTTCACTCAAATTGGCAATATATTCTGGAACTTACTGTTAAACTGCCGGGCTAAATATTCCGTACATATGAGGGGACGACCGTGAGTCCGTAACAAACCGATCCATATCCGGTGAAATTCCAGATCCTGGTAGTTATGATAGCTTATGATATCGGAATTCTCAATCTGGAATCGATTTAATTCATACAAGTCAAGTCTCCAGATTCCACTTGTCAGTGGTTGACTGGGATTTATCTGTCGTGCCCATCGAAAACTATTCCTCAACAAGGGCAAGGATTCGTTGAAATATCCCTCATTGCCTGGTTCATTATACATATCCCAAATCAGGACTCTTCCATCATTCCCAAAACTCACCAGGATATCCTTGACATATTCTTCCAGCCATGGGAATAGTTTGGCTGTATCAGTTCTCAGATCACAGCTTGGATCCTGCACCCACCTGGAATTATGAATTCCTGTTAAAGGTTCCGGCTGAGGGCCCATTTCTGAATTTGGATTCCAGCAATCGTCAAAAAATACAAACTGTCCTTCCAGCATAGCAGTGAGTTCCTGAGAGGCCATAGGGTATTCTTCAGCCTGTGGTTATAGGAGAATATAACTACACCGGTTATGGGGATTATCCCTATGGCAAATGTAAACAGGATGAAAATTAGTGGACCTTTAATTCCAACCCTGTGAACGATAGATAAAACGTCAGAATATACATAATTACCCAGAGAGATTGTAATAACGATCCAAACCAGCCAGGCCATTTCCCGGAATACTGTCCACCGCTCTTCCCTGAATATCCCCGGAAAAACAAGGGGCAGGATGATCATATCAAAAAGGAGGACCACAAATGTGACCAGGCCATAACCGGCGAGCAGGAAGAATTTCCTGTCAGATTCCAGGTATTGCAGACCAAATGGCTGAAAGACCATCATGAATAATGAAACGAAGAGACTAATACTTACAATGACACCCGATCTGTTAAGGCGGAAGTGATATGGTTTCTGGCGTATTCGATGATTGTCATTGTAGTGTTCCTGTTGGCCCTCTACAGGGTCGTCGTCTTCTCCTCTTAGATTTGCATTCTAAATCTACGGAAAAAATAAAAGATAGTCTCGGGTGCAGACACCCGAATCCCGATCCCGGTTAGAACAGAATAACGGTAATCCGGAATATTCAGAAAAAGATATTCCTGCTCCTTAATCAGTATTCTATGTATCAGTGCTTTGCTGGGTTTTACCTGGATCTGGTAAAGTCTGGCAGCATAGGTCGAGAGATTTATTCGGGTCTCGAAATGGGTCTGTGCATTTTCATATTCCCCTGCCATTAAATCTGTACCCCTCCCCTCTTATACTGGTAATAAACCGGGGGGCAGAGGGAGTCTCCTCCAGTTTCTTCCTGAGATCAAGTATGAAATTATCGACTGTCCGGGTATCGGGTGTCACATCGTAACCCCATACCTCGTTTAACAATTCCTCACGTTGAATGACTTCTCCTTCACGCTGAATAAAGTATTTCATTATAGCAAATTCCTTGCTGCTTAGTTTGACTTCCTCTTCATTAATATATGCCAGGAATCTTTTAAAGTCTAATGTTACATTGCCAAAAGAGTATTTCTCCAGATTATCCTCATTGGGTTTTGATCTTCGCAAAACTGCCCGGATCCGGGCCAGTAATTCCGGAATGCTGAAGGGTTTTGTCAAATAATCATCTGCTCCGATATCGAGTCCCGCTATCTTATCCATCTCTGAGCCTTTTGCTGTAATCATTATAACAGGTATATCCGGTTTCTCTTTTTTCACCTTCCGGCATATCTCATACCCATTCTCCCCGGGCAGCATAAGATCAAGCAACAATAAATCTATAGGACTATCCAGCGCCAGTTGCAAACCCTTTTTGCCGTCCGAGGCTGTATCGACCTTGTAACCTTCGAAGGTCAGGTTATCTTTCAATCCACGTAAAATGCTTACATCATCCTCAATTATTAATATAGTTTTTGCCACATGTATTTTTTTAGGGGGAATTAAATATCAGTGTAAACTTGCTTCCTTCGTTGAGTTTACTTTCCACCAGGATCTCTCCATGATGCGCTTCCATTATTTCTTTAACAACCGTGAGTCCGAGTCCCGTTCCCCCGGCACCCTCCTTGATGGAATTATTCACTCTGTAAAATTTCTCAAATATAGTCTCAAACTGATCCGGGGGAATTCCGATTCCCTTATCCACAAAGTCAATACTTATTCTTTTTTTATCTGATTTCATGCGAACATGGATCTCCCTGTTCTCCCCGGAATACTTTATTGCATTGTCCAACAGATTTATTACTACCTGTTTGAGTGCATCCCGGTCAGCTGCAATGATTATATTTTCTTCCAGCTGCGTTTGAACCGTAAAATTCTTTTCAACCAGCCAGTAGTTGAGATCACCCAGGGCAGAATTAATTAAATCTGTAACATTGACATTTTCGGTTCTGTACTCTAATCTCCCCTTTTCCTGCCTGGAGAAATCAAGGATATTATTGATTATCCGTTTTAGTCTTTCTGTTTCACTAAGAATAATCTGCAGATATTCCTTTCTGCCCGAGCTGCTTTCAACACGTCCCAGAAGAATGGATTCTGCAAAGAGATGGATGGAAGTGAGAGGGGTTTTCAGGTCGTGGGTAACATTTGAAACAAAATCTGATCTAAGGTGGCTAAGGCGTTTCTCCCGTAATATATCCCTCAGGATCAGAAGGACACCCAAAAGCATGGCACCCAGCAGTAATAACAATGCAATTCCATAGGCCCAGCTTCTTCTTTTCACATAGATATCGACCAGATCTTTATCCATCAGGCTGATCCTGATCATTTTAGATGGGGAATACATGGGAAGATCAACTGTGATTACCGGTCCCACGTCTCCTTGAATTTCAGTCTTCTTTTTGTCTGTCAAGATCTATCTTATATTCAAATTCTGTGTATTCACAGTAATTAATTCCAATGATATGGGACCAGACCCGATCAAGGTCAATACAAAAACCAACCGGGGATTCATGGTCAGTATCCAGTAGTAATAAATTCCCCGGATCACCTGATATCCCATTCATGGTAATGTATCTTCCAAGGCGAGCCGTATTATTCAATCCTGCTTCTTCCTCAATGGATGCCCGTATAATCTTTCCGTATTCATCAATGAACCTGAGTCTGCATTCAATTATGCGGATATTCTCATCCAATTCTATGGTTTGCTTTTCTGTAGAATCTGAGAGTTCATGTACCCGGGACGAGATCCGGGTCAGTATATCTGCCGTACTGCTATTCAAAGGGATTGTACCATTTACCAGCCGGCCAAGAAATGCCTCAAGCTCCTGCAATACAGCAGATGTATTCGTGGAATCACTTAGTTCAAGAATGTTCAGAATTGCGTAATAGACATATGGAAATCCATTATAGTCCACAATGGAATAGAAGTCAGATGTAATAACCGAATAGTGAGAAAATGCATTTTCATTGTTACCCATCTTAAAGTAAACCCGGGCGAGACCATTTACGGACCTGGCCGAATCGTTCTTACCCGTAGCGTGTCCACGGGCCAATTTATAATAGTATGCTGCACTGCTGTAATTCCGTTCCCTGAATTCTTTCATTTCCGCACGCCGAAGATCTTGCATGAATGCAGCTGAAGATATGACTTCTGAGCTAATGCCTTGATTTTCAAAAAACCACGGCCAGAGAAATCCATTCGTCCGGTTGATAATGAATGGGTTTTCAATAAAGCCGAGTGTATCACAATGCTTTATTTGATCCAGGTCAGCTTCATTTTCCTTCATCACCATCTCCGTAAAATTACCCGCTGCATCTTCCAGTTTCTGCTGGAAATTTTCGGATAATTTTGAGGCAATCGACAGTTGCTCTTCTGTTATCTTTTTTTCAGTTAATTCTTTAAAGTTTGATATACTGTTAATACTCAGGTAGGTAAGTATACCTCCGGATACGATCATGGTAAGGATAAAAACAATGATCAGTCTTGAGGCCGGTTTGAGTATTTTAATCATGTATTTGCCTGGTCACTAATATAAAGAAACTGCCACGGAGTTCCATGGCAGTTTTTAAGTTTGTTATGTCAGTATGAGTTGCATCGCTCCTGACAGCATGATCCTATTTTTTAAATAGATTCTCCAATTCCCATACCTCGACATCCTGACCTGTGGTCAGGTCGATCGCTACCTGCTGCCCATCGGGATGAATCTCAATATTCCTTACCAATCCTTGTGAAAAAAGATCTTCGAGTAAAACTATGCGCTCGGATTCTCCTCCATCTGCCGCAACCCGTAAGATTTCATGCGGTTCTTTATTTCCATATGTCCCTACTTCATAAATGATGTGCTTACTATCGGCTGTCCAGGAAATTACATAGGGTGTATCCTTGTCTTTGGTATTGAGCAATTTTCTTTTTTCCCCTCCTGAATAAGGAACAGTATATAAAGCATACCTGTTGGTAAAGTTATATCCAAAAACGATCCGGGAACCGTCGGGAGACAACTTAAATTGAAGTAGTTCATCTTTATCTTTATAAATTACACTTTCCTTATTATTTGCAATGTTTCTGGTAATAATTTCTTTCTGATCGGGTGATAAATATGTGATATCCTTTCCCCCATTAGAAAATACAGAGAAACGAGATATACGTTCTCTGGACCCTTTTGGTTCCAGCTTCTTTACCATAATTGGTGTTCTGTCGCCGGTATTAATATCTACAAGGAATAAACCTTGAAGTTTATCTTCATCCGTCATGCCATGGACCAATAGTGATTTCCCGTCAGGTGACCATTGTGGTTGCTGCCAGTAATCAGGGCCCGCTCCATAAAGGTCTGTAGTTAATTTTCGGTCACCTCCGGTGTTCGAATCATAAATAATGAGTCCGCTCCGATAACCCCCTTTTTCAAACAACGGAGAATACTGTATTCTCGGACTTTGATAAATGATGTGGCAATATTGCCGATAAATAAGATTTTAACGCAAAATAGAACCACGTGTAGAGTGATTTACGTGCATATTTTGCAAAGAATGAAGTCTCTTGAACTGATTGCTCCATGTATTTAAGTATCCGGGCAAAGTTCACCCATAAACAGCGAATATCATCCCACATTTGGGGTCTAATTCCACCTCGATACCTCCTTTTGGCCTTAGAGTAATGGTAA
>SDBV01002266.1_pt1 | contig 28790 bp, 13 predicted proteins | sample 2277081 | NCBI WGS metagenome assembly SDBV01 (sample SAMN10402039, study PRJNA504765) | marine sediment metagenome | isolation source: marine sediment core GS10_PC15, 223 cmbsf | place: Arctic Ocean: Southern Knipovich Ridge | collected 2010
GTCTAGACAGAATCCATGCAACAACTCCTGAACTACCAAATACACGTTCTGAGATGGCGCTCCCATTAAAAGCCAGAGGAAGTATTATTGGCGCCTTAGATATTCAAGATGATAAAGACAACGCTTTCTCAAACAAAGACATTACAGCACTTCAAATACTTTCGGACCAAATCGCTTTAGCGATAGATAATGCCAGGTTAAACCAGCAAATTCAAAAAAGTCACAGGGAAACGCAAAAATCTATTAGTGGAACAAGTAGACAATCAATCCAGGATTTATTCAAAGATAGCCATCCTTCCTACAAATTTTCAGCTGGAGGACCCGAAGAGATAGCAAAGATAGATGTTGAGAACTATAAAGTAAACAAGGATTCGGGAACTATCGAAGTGCCAATAAATATACGCGGTCAGAAGATCGGGACAATTGATATCATCAGGGGGGAAGATAGCGGAACATGGGGCGAGGAAGAAGCCCAGGTGCTCGAAAGTGTTTCAGAACAAATCGGTATCGCAATAGACAGCGCTAGATTATTCAATGAAACCCAAACCCAAGCTGCCTCAGAACGTATCATAAGTGAAGTTAGTGCAGAGATTCGGGAGACGATGGACATAAGCACAATAGTAAAAACAGCAGCGGAAAAAATACGATTAGCAATGAATCTCCCAGAGGTAACTATCAGAATGGCTGATCCAGCAAGTCAAATAATCACAAACGGCGGTAGCAGTGATGAATCCGCATAGCAAGAATGAAGTAACCCTTTGAGGATGTTATGACTAGTGAATCAAAAATTACTAAACACTTAGAGGAATCAGAAATAGCGTCTGAGGTTGGAACGACTTCGGATTATGACCGATTGATGCCTCGCATTTATTTTGTAGCAACTGTTTTTGCGTTATATACGATTGTTGATTCTATATTAAGATATCGAGAGTTTAGTGCATGGCAAATTCTTGCTGACGCTGGTGGGATTCTTCTTGGTCTAATAATCCTTAGAATTAGCCATTGGTACTTTAAAAGAAATAAACGAGAGGTAGCAGAGTCTCTCATACCTTTAGTCGTTCTATTTGCTTACGCTCCTGGTGACTTATTCCTCTCTGGTGTAACTTTCTACAATCTTATTAGTGGATTATTACTTCTGCTGTTATTTTGGTTGCTGATCAAACCTCAAAACCGTCGTATCTGGGTTTTGTCTGCGATAATTTTTTCAGCCGCCGTATTGATCTTCAGTCAGATTAATTCAATTCCCCGTTTTAATATTGAGCGATCAGAATCTTGGTTAAACTCATTACCCATTTTCACTGGTGCAATTACCGCAGCAATCCTCATACAATTTGTGCTATCAATCCAATATAGAAGTATTCGTTTACGATTATTAATTTCCTTCATATTATTGGCGATAATCCCGACACTTATGAGTATTATTATTTCTTCCATACTTGATTACCAAAACAGCAGGGATCAAGCAATAGAGTATATAGAATCGGTTGCCACAGCAAAAGAGTTACAAATCCAATCATGGATACGAGATCTTGAGGTGAGCTTATCATCAGTAATAAGGCAAGAAGAGCCAGTAAGAGAATTATTATCAACAATTATAATAGAACCCTCCAATCCAGTTGTATTAAAGGATTTGAAATTCGCGGTTCAGGAAACAGGGAGTTTTGACAAACTCTACCTAATAAATAATCGAGGGCTGGTTGAACAATCGACTGATAGTAATCTTGTTGGCCTTAGCTATGGCTCGAAAGATTTTTTCCAAGGGGGGCAAAAAGACTTTTATGTATCCCCTTTAACCGACAACCCAGATCGAGCCAAAAATATAGTGGTGGTTGTCTGGCCATTAAAGGATAATTCTGGGATTACCGAGGGGTTGTTAGTAGGAGAAGTAAACATTAATAGAATGGATGAAATATTGTTAGATTATTCAAAATTAGGCGAAACTGGCGAATCATATCTTATTGGTAACAGTTTACAGCTTTTGACAGAAACCCGGAATGCGACTGATCTCCAACCAGGAGTTTCCCGTATTCAATCAACCTGGTTAGGATCAGCAATTGAATCCAAGCAAATTGAATACGGTCTATATTCAAATTATCAGGATGAGGAAGTTATAAGTTCTTTTCATTGGTTGCCTGATCTATATGTGGGTTTAATCGTTGAACAATATCAGAGTGAGGCATTTCAGCCTTTTCGAACCAAGCTGGCAATAACCGTAGGGTTTTCAATAATTCCAATTCTTGGAGCAATATTCATATCCATCATCATCTCCAGAAATATATCTCAACCCATTATGGCTCTTGCCAATTCTGCTACGATGTTAACTTCAGGAGACATAGACAAATTCGAACCAGTCATTAGGGACGACGAGATTGGAGATTTAAGTAATGCCCTGAGTGAAATGACAGCTCGGTTGCAATCATCATTATCCCAAAGGGAAGAAACCATCGAACAGCGCACTAAGATCTTGGAACGTAAGACTCTCCACCTTGAAGCAATTGCTGAAATCGGGAGAGCGGCAACAGAAATCTATAATCTTGAAGAATTGCTAAGAACAATCACCCATCTGATAAGTGAAAAATTTAATTTTTACCATGTCGGTATTTTCATTCTAGATGAACGAGGTGAGTTTGCTGTTCTGAAAGCCGCAAACAGTGAAGGTGGTTGGCAAATGTTGGCCCGAGGCCATAAACTCAAAGTCGGTGAACAGGGAATCGTAGGTTATGTTACAGGTTCAAGGAAACCAAGAATCCAACAAAGTGTTGTAGGGGAAGATAGTGTTCACTATGACAATCCAGATCTACCTTTAACCAAATCAGAGATGGCTTTGCCATTAACCGCAGGAAGTGAAATAATTGGGGCATTGGATATCCAAAGCACACTTGAGCATGCCTTTTCGGAAGAAGATGTTTCTGTTTTACAATCTTTGGCAGATGAGGTAGCAATTACGATTAACAATACCCGATTATTTGAACAGCTTCAAGAAAGCCTTGAAACTGAGCGTCGAATTTACGGGGATTTCTCAAGTGAAGCCTGGTCAACAATTCAAAATCAAAGTAAACACATTCTAAATATCCGGAGCGATGAATCCGGTGTTTACCAAGTCAGCGATAACCCTCCCCCAGAATCCCAGCAAGCCGTACAAAGCCAGAGGACAATCCTAGCTGATCCTAGCTCTGGCAACCAGAGATATCCTATTTCAATTCCTGTTAAAGTACGTGGAAATGTTGTTGTAGCAATCTTAGAAACGTATAAACCAACCACATCCGGACAATGGACCTCTCAAGAAATTACGATTCTTGAGGCTATTTCTGAACAATTAGGCATTGCACTTGAAAACGCTCGACTATTTGATGAGACTCAACGACTTGCCCAGCGAGAGCGGATCGCTGCTGAAGTTGCTGGGAAGATATGGGCGTCCACAAATGTTGAAACTATTCTACAAACCGCTGTTCAAGAACTTGGGCGAGCCTTGAATGTATCTCAAGGAGCAATCCGGTTAAGAATTCCTGAAGATAGTGGTTCAGATGAGATTTCTCCGGATAATTTGGGAGTCGAAAAAGCATGAGTTCAATAACACTTATTTCCACTTTGCATGTTTTTATAGCTATTCTTCAGTTTATGCTCGCAGGCCTTACGTTCCTATCAAATCGTAGGGCAATAAGTAATAGACTGATAGCAATATTATTAATTTTATTAGGATTAACCAGCGTATCAGCTGGTGCAAGTATGAACGCTATTACTGCAGATCAAGCTACCCCTTGGTTGATCATACAGGCAAGTACAGTTTACATTATCAGCCCAATAGTAATGCTTACAGGCTTGTACATATTACGTCCTCAAATTGCAAAAAAACGATTGGTATCATGGCCCATTCTCTTTTTCATTTCCCTGCCCTTACTTGGGGTATTCTTAGATATCACCGGAATTAGTAATACGATTTTCAATCAGCATTTAGTGATATCAATTTCTGAAATATCAGATATCTATTCCGCGGGTTTTGTATCTACCGAAGATTACATGACAGGCTCATTGTATCCGGTAATATTCATTGGTTTCATTCTCTTTTTTATGCTTGCGATGGTTTATCCCTTCTTTACTGTAGCAATTAAGGACAGAAAAGCCAATCCAGAAAACGGTCGATTTGCGTGGATTTTGTTCGCAGCAACTCTGATTTCCTCATTTTTTAGTATTCAGTTACAGGATTTATTACCAGTAAACATTGCTGGTTTAGCGTCCAATGTTGCGTTAGCTATTGGATTCACTATTGTGGGTTTGCAAAAATCTGATACTGGAATTAAAATCACCGGATTCGCTAATATTATTCGCAACTTCCCAATGTCCAACAAATTAATATTGACTTCGGTGGGTATTGTTTTACCATCAATTTTGATCATTGGGTTTTCAATTAATAACTTCTTCCAGGGCAGCATCAGCCAGATAGTTGGAGAGGACCTTCGCGCACTGGCTGAGGCGCAAAGAGAATTCATTGAAAGAGAAATCAACAATCATCTTCACCACCTGACTGAAATAACCAATGAAGGGTCAGTAATCAACCTAGTATCTGTTCGCTCAAACAGCTACTCAGGATTAAATTCAGAAGAAATAAATCTAAAGTTGCAAAAGGAGGAAACAAGTTGGCAGGATGAGGAAAGTATGTTTAGGGTAGGTTTAATTAATCCAATAAACAATTTAAGTTTGAGAGCATTTATATTTAGAAATCCTGAACACATAGATTTTTATATTGTTGACATTTACGGCGGCTTAATTACTGCTACTAAGGCGCCGTCCGTCTATAATCATTCTCAGCAAGAATGGTGGCAGCAGTATGTAAAAAATAATAGTGAATTTTATATAGGGGATCCGATATGGGATGAAGAAAAAGGAGAAACTATAATTGAGATCGCTGCGCCAATTTATACAATTTCAGGCGAGCAAAACATCGGTGGGGTCCTTTATTCTCAATTGACCATCCAACCAATTATTGATTCCCTAGAGACAGCTTCAGAAAATACGATTAGCACATTTTCATTGATCGACTCAAAAGACCAGGTTGTTCAAATAAGCGATGATTTTAATACTGAAGAAACTATATTGGATTGGGAAAAGTTAACAAAAGATAATACAAATTATTGGAAAGTAATTAACTTTAATGCTGAAAACAACATCATAGGTTGGGCTGACATTACTAGCCATAATGATGAAGACAGCAATTTGGATTGGCATATTATTGCTTCCTCTAAAATTGATGATGCCCTATCATCAGTGTTCCTCGCTCGAAATGGGACATACATTTTAATGGGTATTATGTTAGCCAGCGCTTTAATCATCTCGGTCTTGGTTGCACGGTCAATCTCATCACCGCTAAGTGAACTGACTCAGACAGCAGAAAAGATTTTGGCCGGAGAAAGGGACATCCAATCTGAAGTTGTCGGTGAAGATGAAATAGGAATATTAGCAAAAACCTTTAACACCATGATCTCGGATCTTAATAATGCTTTGGGTGACCTTGAAACCACTGTTGCTGAACGGACTGAAGACCTTGAACGTCGTGCAGTACAATTGGAAACATCCGCGGTAGTTGCCAAAGAAGCAGCTGAAATCCATGACCTCCCACAACTTTTAAACCGTGTTGTTCACCTAATTTCTGAGCGGTTCGAGTTTTATCACACTGGTATTTTCATGCTCGACGAACGCGGGGAATACGCTGTACTTCAAGCCGCGGATTCAGACGGCGGGCAACGCATGCTTGAACGAGGCCACAAACTCCAGGTTGGAAAAGTCGGCGTTGTAGGTTATGCGGCTGGAATGAACGAACCCCGGATAGCCCAGGATGTTGGCGCGGATGTCGTCTATTACGACAACCCGGATATGCCAAACACACGCTCTGAAATGGCCTTGCCTCTCGTTGTTCGAGGAAAAGTAATAGGCGTTTTAGACGTGCAATCAACTGAGGCAAACGCATTCAAAAGAGAAGACTTGGAAGTTCTTCAAATTTTGGCTGACCAGATCGCCTTAGCAATTGAAAACACTCAATTATTACAAGGGAGTCAAAAAGCCTTAGCAGAATTAGAAAAGTTGTATGGAGAGCAGGTAGCTCAAGCTTGGAAACAACGCTTGTCAGATCGAGAGATCATTTATCAATATAATCCTGTTGGCAGTCCTCTCCTAAAATCTGAGGGAGAGAGCCTAGTCACTGAAGGAGATGGCTCTAGCCATATACTCACTCAAGATATTTCATTTCGGGGTCAGTCAATCGGCGTCATTGATCTCTTGCGTGAAGCCGATGATGAAAATTGGTCAGAGGATGAAAAAGCTTTGGTGGAAGAAATTCTCGAACAAACCGCATTGGCGCTTGAAAACGCCAGGCTCGTTGACCAAATACAACTCCGCTCTGATCAAATTCAGCTGCTTCAAGAGATCACAGCCCTTTCTTCAACCTTGATGAGTGAGACAGAAATGCTTTTCTCCGTCACACAAAAATTGTTTACAGCCCTGAATCTTCTCGACTGTACTGTCGTCCTTTTTGATGAGGACAAAACCCAAGGAGAAATTACCGCCAAAGCTAGCGCCACAGATGAACTGCCGGCATTAGGCTCATTACTGGAATTTAAAGGAGACGAGATCGTCTTTGAACTGATGAGTAAAAAGGAGATTCTAATCCTTGAAGATGTTAAGAATGACTCTCGAACATCTCGTTTCACAAACGCTTTCTCACACCAATCTACTTATACAATTGTTGTCCTTCCACTAATTGTCCGTGGTGAAGTTATCGGTATGATAAACCTTGATATTGAAGATCCAGAGCGTGAAATCGATGCAGAAGACTTTAATCTATTCACTCAAATAAGAGCTCAAATTTCTTCAGCCTTAGACAGCAGTCGATTATTTACTGCAGAGCAACAAGGGCGCGTAGCGGGTGTGGCCTTATTAGAAATATCACAGATCGCAAGCTCCTCACTTGATCTGAATCAGGTTCTCCAAGAAATAACCCAACGTTCTGCTAGTGCAATTCAGGCGCACAGATGCACAGTCTCTTTATTGGATAAAGAAACCAACACGATAAAACATCTCATGTCCCGATTCTCCGACCCTGACCATGAGGATAAAGAGTTGTGGGAAATTTTCATCAAGACAGAACCCTTATCCCTAGCTGAATCTCCCGTTTATCAAAAAGTTTTTAAAGATCAGGAGCCAATTATTCACGATATTACTGAGCAACCTGGTCTTATCCCGGCTCGCTGGACAGAACCCTTCGGCCTAACAAAAGTATTATTATTACCATTAATCAGCCAAGATGAGGTCTATGGGATCCTTACTTTCGATCATGTTGATCCGGATAAAGGATTCTCTAGCGATCAAGTCGAATTAGCCCAGACAATAGCAGGACAGATAGCATCCACAATTGAAAACGCAAACTTATTCGAACAAACATTTAAACGAGCTGAACGCGAACGCCTGGTTACGAACATAACAACAAAAATTCGTGCCAGCAACGATCCCAGAGAGATACTCCAAACAGCATTAATCGAACTGCAGCAAGCCTTAAAAAAACCAGATTTAGAAGCCATATTGCAAAGCGATAGTAAGAATGAAGAAATTCAAAGACCAGATAATAATGGACAAGAAGGGCCATAATAAATATTGGAAGGAAGAATAACATGAGGTATAAAATTGTAATTGCCAACGAAAAAGGTGGGGTCGCCAAAACAACTTCTGCTGTGTCATTGGCTGGAGCATTGGCAGAAATAAAAAAACGTGTGCTAGTCGTAGATCTCGACCCCCAAGCCAATCTTACCTTGGCCCTAGGTCATAAGCCCAAACAAGGTCAATTATCAACAGCAAATATACTCCTTAACTCAGAAAATATTTCCAATGTCATTGTTAAAACAAGTATTGAAAACCTAGATCTGATCCCATCAAATACAGATCTAGGTGTTGCGGAACGTTTTCTACCAGTCCGCCAAAACCATGACACAATACTCAAAAATGCTTTAGGAAATTTCTTGGAATACGACTATATGATTTTCGACTGCCCCCCTGCTTTAGGAGCAGTTACTCTCAATGCACTAACTGCAGCAGATCTCTTAATTATTCCAACCCAGGCAGAATACTTCTCAGCCTATGCGTTAAAAAATATGATGAACGCGATCCGTCAAGTTAGAGAACAAAACAATCCCTCCTTGATCTATAGGGTTCTGATCACCATGTACGATAAAAGGAATCGGACTCACCGAACATTATTAGACCAACTACATGCAACCTTTGGCGGAGACGGGATGCTAACCTCACTCATCGAAATGGATACAAAATTACGCGAAAGCCCAATTATTGGTATTCCAATTATGTATTACGTCTCAAAAAGCCGAAGCGCACAACAATATCGTGCTTTAGCCCAGGAGCTGATAAAAAATGTCGAAAAACTTAAAGAAAAAGCGGTTGCACAATCAAGTAAATAACCTCTTTTCTGACTTAGATCAACCCGTAAATATTCCAGGTTTAACGGTAGAGCCCAGTTCGAGGGGGTGGATCTGGGATGTTGATCTTGACGGTAAATTAGTTGCTTGTAGTCCAGAAATTGAAGTTCTTTTAGGCTACAAAAAAGATGAGGTCATAGGGAAATTAATATCCTCTATTAGCAATTTTAATGTTGAATCCCAAAAGTCATTAAAAGCTCCGGTTAATTCCAGTTACCCTAGTCAAATAGTTATTATTTTTAACAATAAAGCAGGGGAACCAATAGATTTCAGCGTTCAATTATTCCCACAAAGCGATGATGAAGGAACAATGTTTGGGTGGCGAGGGATAGCCATCTCAATGACTCCTGAAAAGGACCCACAACCAGCGGAAAAGGAATCATCTCTCGCCTCATCGTTAAACGAAGTTTTGGAAATAAAAGATATTCCAGTTCCAGACACAGGCTCACTTCCACTTCTGGAGAAAGAACCTGACAACCAAGATGAAACTGTTTCAATTGAGGAAAAGCATGATATTAAAAAAGAGGCTGACCCAAATGAGGAAGTTACAGAATTAGAAGCTATTGGTCACACTAAACCTCTTCAAAATATAGATAACATGGAAAATATCTTTGAAAAAACCGAATCCATTTCTGACGAGGATAACTTAACTACCTCTGACCTAATTGAGGAGATGGAGGTTGATGATCCGGGAATACCCGAATCACCGGATTTCTTAGATCAAAAAGAAGAGAGTATTGAGGAAGTTACAGAATTAGAAGCAATTGATCATACTAAACCTCTTCATCAACCAGAACCAATTGACGAGATCGATGAAAAAATTGAATCCATTTCTGACAAAGATAAATTAGCTGCACCTGAGCTAATTGAGGAGTTGGAATTAGATGATACGGGAATTCCTGAATCCCCGGATTTCTTAGATCAAAAAGACGATAGTATCGAGGAAGAAGTTGTTGTCTCAGAACATAAAAAGGAAATTGGTATCCACACTGCTAGGTTGTATGATATTCCTGAATTGGAACCAGAAGATAAGTCATCATTAGAAAATAAAATCTTGGGAGATACCTCTGATCCGGTATCTGATGAAGACTATTTTCTTGACCCTGATCTGATTGAGGAGTTGGGATTAGATGATCCAGGACTTCCTGAATCCCCGGTATCCTTAGATCAAGAAGAGGATACTATTGAGGAAGAAATTGTGGTCTCGGAACCTAAAAAGGGCAGTGATATCCAAACATCCGAATTAATTGAATTATCTGATTTGGAACCAGAAGATAAGGCTTCATTAGAAAATCAATTCTTGGAAGATACTTCTGATCTGTTATCTGATGAAAGAATACTCCCCTCGCCAGCCCAGACCGCTCCGCTTTATCTTTCAGAAGAGGATTTTGCCAGGTTTTCAGAAGATCACACCATTGAAGGCTTTCAAATACAGCCCACCGACGAGGAAGTCTCTGAAGAAGCTAAAGAAGAAATTCAAGAATCGGAAGTTCAGCAATTACCCGATGAACAAATAGCATCTCCCCCTCTTGGAACCGCCCCCCTGCTACTTGATGAAGATCAAGAAGAATTATTATTAGCCAATATTTTCAGTAATGCGAATCCTATTTCTAGCATTTTAAATGCCATAGACCAAGATCCTGACCGAGATTGGACCGAAGATGAATTACTCCTTGTGGAAGAAGTTTCCAACCAGCTTTCTTTAGCATTAGAAAACGCATCCCTCTTCCAACAAACCCAAACCGCCCTAGCTGATACAGACGAACAAGCCCGGAGGCTTCAAATTCTAAATCTTATGGGAGAAGAACTAGGCCAGGCATCCAACCTCCAGGAGATCTACGACTTAGCAGTTGAAAAAACTCAACAAATCTTCAATGCCGATCGGGTTAGCTTTTCATTAATTACACCTGACAAAGAAGCCGTTCAAATCATTTCCGCCCGTGGAGAAAAAGGCAGTCTGGCTAAGGGATCAATACTCCCCCTAGTCGGGACAGCCAACCAAACTGCAATTGAAGGAAATAAAGTCGTAATCAGCTCACAATTTCACCAAGATAATCTTGGTGAAATTCAATCTTTCATTCTTGGACCCGTTAATATTTCTGGCGAAATCATTGGTACGATAAATGTTGGGAGCTACACTCCTGAAGCTTTTTCACAAAGAGATGAAAATATCATGTTGCAGCTCCTGTCGCTTCTTGGTTCAATAGTTGAAAACAGACGTTTGTTTAATGCCATAGAAGAAGCACTTTCTTCCACAGAAGAACAAGCCCGCCGCCTCTCGTTATTAAATACACTCAGTGAAAAATTAGGGCATGCAAATACCTTTGATGAAGTATTATCCCTCACCATGGAGGATTTGGATAAAATAATCCCTGCCGATCGGTGCAGCGCTGAAATTCTAAATCCAACGAAAAATTGTTTCGAAGTATTTACACCCAATCAAGATCAAGAAAATACTACCAAAAATGAAGATATCCCGATTGAAAACACGCTAGTTGGATTAGTATCGAGAGAAAACAGGCTCCATTCCATTGAAAATTTGGGGGAAACACCCTATCTTGACACAAGAATGATGACAGAGAATGGGCTAAGATCTGCGATGGTAGCGCCTTTGTCTGCGAGTGGAAAAGTAATTGGTACGATCAGTGTATGCAAAAATGAAGCAAATGCTTACAATCTCCAAGATGAAAACCTCATGCTTAGCATTAGTTCTCTGGTCGCATCCACAATGGACAATCGCCAACTCCTGGGTGATATTCAACGCCGAAGTATACAACTAGAAACATCCGCAGAGGTATCTCGGGTTGCCAGTACCATCCTGGACACAAACGAACTACTTCCTAAGGTTGTTGAATTAATCAAAGATGGCTTTGGCCTCTATTATGCAGGCTTATTTCTAGTAGATGAAATTGGGGAATGGACAGGGGAGCCCAATAAATGGGCAGCATTAAGAGCTGGCTCAGGCGAAGCTGGCCGTCAAATGTTGAAAGCAGGACATAAACTAGAAATTAACGGTGATTCAATGATCGGCACCGCCATAGCCAATGCAGAACCTCGAATAGCTTTTGATGTTGGTGAGGAAGCCAGATTCTTTAGGAATCCTTATCTTCCGGAAACACGATCAGAGATGGCGCTCCCATTGATCTCTCGCGGCGATGTGCTAGGCGCTCTTTCGATCCAAAGCATCCATGAAGAAGCATTTAGCCAAGAGGACATCACTTCTCTACAAACAATGGCTGATCAAGTGGCGAACACGATTGAGAATGCTCACTTATTTGAACAAACAGAAGCCCGCGCAGAAGAATTGGCCGTTTTAAATGAAATGGCACGCGCCTTTACACAGACTCTTGATATTGATGAATTAATAGACCACACCTACCATTATGTTGGTAGATTAATGAATGCGGACAATTTTCACCTTTCCCTCTACGATGAGGAGAATGAGGAAATTTCGTTCAAATTATTCATAGAAGAAGACTCTGATTCGGAGCCACCGCCAACAAAACTCAAATTAGGTAATGGAATTACAGATTGGATCATACGTAATCAACAACCTGTTTTACTGCCTGACAATACTGAAGAACAAATGCTTGAAATGGGTGTTGAGTTGCGAGGGGAAACCTCAAAATCCTTTCTCGGTGTTCCAATGATGATTGGAGGCCAAGTATTGGGTGTAATGGCTGTTCAAAGTTATTCACAGCCAAATACTTATAATAACCGTCATTTAGATCTGTTATCAGCTATCGCCAACCAAGCTACAGTTGCGATCGATAATGCCAAATTATTCCATCAGGAACAAGAACGAGCTCAGCAAGAACACCTTGTTCGCACCATCACAGACAAAGTTCGAAGCGGGTCTGATACTCAATCAATTATGCGTATCGCTTTAGAGGAAATTGGAAAAGTTTTGGAAGCCAACAAATCCACAATTCGCCTTGGAACAAAAAAACAATTGCTAAGTGAACCCAAAGACGACAATTCGAATCCTGAACAACCTTTTGAAAACATCCAGAGTGAGTAAGAGACTTTTTTATGACAAATGAACTAAACATGGCAGACGACGGTATTCTGAGAATAACTATTTCTGGAGACTTGGACAAAAATATGGTAGAACCTCTTCGAAAGGATTATCAACCCTTTTTAGATGCTTCTACAGTTGAGAATCCATTAAACAACTTAATATTTACAGAAAATCTAGGAAAAATATCCTCTGATGCACGTAAATATCTTACAGACTTGAATAAAAGCTCTAAATATGGATTAGTTGCGTATGTTAATGCCCCTCGCCGAGTTCGTGTTTTGGGTAAATTTATTTTAAAAGCTACAAATAGAGAGAACATTAAATTCTTCGAAAGTGAGGAAAAAGCTTTAGAATGGTTAAAATCCTAAAGCTGATGAACACTCCTTGATTTTAGAATCCTTAGGAAATTATTATGGAAGAAAAAAACCTATCCGAATATAAACAGCAAGTAGAAAAACTGGGGCAAGCTCTACTTGACGTAATTGCGTCAGTGTCACTTGGAGATTTTAACGTAAATCTCGATATTCCTGATGATATTGAAGTGTTTGCCGATCTAGCTGTTGGGTTAGAATTCATGGTCGAAGACTTGAAAGAGCTAGAGAAAAGCCAAAAAAGATCACATCATGAACTTGAGCAAAAAATTCAAGAACGAACAAAAGAATTGGAAACAGCTATACAAACAATCCAGACTGCCCAACGCAGTCAGATCACAGAAGGGTGGGAAGAGTACAGCAAATCAGATAAAAGCGGGAAGGCTTTTACCCTAAAAAACAATCAGGAAATATCTACACCTGATGAGTGGTCTCCCAGCATGTTGACCGCTGTAACTGATTCTTTGCTAGGAAAAGAATCCAATGGTCAAAACAATAAATCGTTAGCCATCCCAATTCAACTTCAAGATGAGATTATTGGTGTTCTTGGGTTTGAAAGAGAATCCGAACAACCTTGGACAGAACAACAAATCACAACAGTTGAAGAAATCGTTGAACAAGTAGGATTAACCTTAGAAAAACAGCGTTTGTTTGACCGTACAGAAGAAGCCCGTGCTGAGGCAGATACCCTCTATCAGGCAAGCGCAGAACTAAACACAGCTCAGGATTACGTTGATATCATAAAGGTAGTACAAAAATATTCTGGGTTTGGCAAATCCTCGAATGGAATGCATATTTGCTTATTTGACCGCCCATGGACAAATAAACAACTTCCAAGAGAAATTCAAATCATTGCCCAACTTCCTGAGGAAAACAGCAAGGCACTTTCTGGATATCAGGTAAACGAATCTGAGGATTTCTTTAAAGAAGTACTTAGCCCTGACAAGATCACCTTCATCCAAGATCCAGAAACAGATCCACGATTAGATTTCCAGATGAGAACAGTTTATGTTGAACACCATCAAGCTAAAAGCGTTTCGTTCCTGCCAATGGTTGTGGGCGGGAGATGGATTGGCTTTATCAATTGTTTATATCCACAATCCGTAGAGTTCAGTAAAGAAGAATATCGGCGCACAACCGCGATTACTACTCAGGCTTCTGTAGCTATCCAAAACATACGCAACATTGAAATTGCAGAACAGCGCGCTCGAGAATCTCAGCAACGCAGTGAAGAACTTGCTCTCATTAACCGAGTAGTTTCTTCAGTTGCGGCTACTATGGATCTTAAAGACAGCTTAAAAATAGTCGCCATAGAATTGAACCAAGCCATAAATGTGGATGAAACTGGGATTGCGCTATTCAACGAAAATAAAGAAATCCTAACTTTAGTAGCCTTTGAGACAAAAACAAGTAATGCAACAAGTATCATTGGTGAAAATATTCCTGTAAAAGGGAATGCATCGATTATGCAAGTGCTGAACACTAACCAACCCTTGATAATCGACCAAGCCAGAAACAGTGTTCAAACCTCCGCAATCCACGAGTTAATGGACCAGCGCCAATATGAAACTCTGGTGATCATTCCCTTGATCTCCGGATCTGAAATTATTGGGGTAGTAAATATGGGCACTAAAGAAAAAGGCGCTGGACTTACAGTTGATGAAATGCGCCTTGCTGAAACTATAATTTTACAGGCATCCACAGCAATTCAAAATGCTCGGCTGCTAGAACAAACTCAAAATGCACTTACTGAAACCGAGAGTCTTTATCAAGCTAATAAAGAACTAAACGCAGTCCAATCTCACCAGGATGTGTTGAGAGTCCTCCATCAGCATACAATCCTAGACAAAAACCCAAATTATTTATCTCTTTTCTTATTCGATCAACCCTGGTCAATTGAACAACATCCAAACTCATTGACCCCGATTGCTCAATGGAACTTATCAGGTGGACATCTGCTAGATGATTTGCCGATCCCATTCTCAGAATTGAAAAACGCAAAAGAAATTATGCAGATGGATAATTTATTAATTATTGAAGATATTGAAAACGACCCAAGGGTGTCTGGATTAATTCGAGAAACATTCTTCGAACAACAAAAAGGCACTTTCTTATTGACCGCCCCGTTAGTTAGCGCGGGGCGTTGGATTGGTCATCTGATTGCTAATTTTACTCACCAATTTTACATAACCGATAGCGAAAACCGACAACTTTTGGCCTTAGCTAGTCAGGCTGCTATCGCAATTCAAAATATCAACCTGATCGAGGAAACTTCAAAACGTGCTAATCAGCTTGAAACAGCAGCAGATATCGCCAGACAGTCTTCAAGCACTCTAGATACAGATCTCCTAATTAACAGAGCGGTCAACCTTATTCGTGATCGCTTTGGCTTCTATCACTCCTCAATTTTCTTGAAAGAGGGCACACACGCTTATGTGGCTGCCTCAACAGGAGAAGCAGGTCGACAATTGGTTGAAAACAAGCACAGTCTTATAATCCAAGAAGGCGCTTCAATCATTGGACATGTGTGTGCTGTTGGAGAACCGCTTGTTGTAAACGATGTAACCAGAGACCCAACCCACCGGCCTCACCCCCTCCTGCCCGAAACTCGTGCTGAATTGGGCATCCCTTTAATGATTGGGACCCGGGTAACTGGAGCCCTGGATGTCCAGTCCACCAGGGTGAATGCATTTACGGAAGACGACATAGCAGTATTACGAACACTTGCGGACCAGATAGCAGTAGCCCTTGACAATGCCCGTTCCTTTGAGGTCGCCCAGCAAGCAGTTGTTGAGATCCGCGAAGCTGACAGACTGAAGAGTGAATTTCTTGCCAATATGAGTCATGAGCTTCGCACACCGCTAAACTCTATCATTGGTTTCTCTCGTGTGATTTTAAAGGGGATTGATGGTCCGATTAATGAAATTCAACAACAAGACCTTGAGGCAATTCACCACTCCGGGCAACACCTCCTTGATATGATCAACAACATCCTGGACCTTTCAAAGATCGAAGCAGGTAAAATGGAGATTTCGATAGAGGAAATGGAAATAAAGGACATAATTGACAGTGTCATTTCTACGGCTCGTGGGCTTATAAAAGAGAAACCCTTAAAGCTGTTCGACAATTCCTCAAAAGATTTACCCACTGTACTCGCAGACCGAACGCGCATTCGCCAGATTTTACTGAATCTTTTACAAAATGCAACAAAATTCACCGATGAAGGAACAATCACAGTTGAGACAGAAATTATCAAAGATCCTGGATCTAAAGGAGAACACCTAAAAATTAGTGTCTCAGACACTGGGATGGGTATATCCTTAGAAGATCAAAAAAGTCTATTTGAGAGGTTCTCCCAAGTTGACTCCTCCCTTACCAGAAAGGTTGGTGGGTCTGGCTTGGGATTATCAATCTCAGAACACCTCGTTGAATTACAAGGAGGTACAATTGATCTGATAAGTGAGCCAGGGAAAGGCAGTACTTTCTGGTTCACACTTCCTGTATCAAGCCCCACAGTGGTCGAGGAGATCCAAATACCTGAAGTAATAGATACCGAAGCACGTGTAATCCTATCCATCGATGATGATGAAAAAGTAATTAGTCTTTACAAACGATATTTAAACCCTCACGGATACCAAGTAATTGCATTGACTAACCCCTTAAAAGCTCTTGAACAAATCAAAGAAATTAAACCATACGCAATAACCCTTGATATCATGATGCCGAACAAAGATGGATGGCAGGTAATTCAAGATATAAAGTCAGATCCAGAGGCAAGTTCAATCCCAATCGTCATATGCAGTATTGTGGAGGATCGGGATAAGGCATACAAATTAGGTGCAGCAGACTACCTTGTAAAACCAATTTTAGAAGATGAGCTTGTCGCAGCGATCAAAGATTTAAATCTTAGTGAGGATAGGCTTGTCCATGACATTTTAATAGTAGACGATGATCCTTCTGTAATGCAGCTAATTAAAATTGCGTTACGCGATGAACCTTCATTCAGATTACAATACGCAAATGGTGGTCTTAGGGGATTAGAACTTATGAAAGATCGAGTACCTGATGCTGTAATTTTAGACTTAATGATGCCAGACCTAGATGGATTTTCTGTTTTGGAAACCATGAAAGAAGACCCCAAACTAGGGAAAATCCCGGTCATCGTTCTAACTGCAGCTGAATTAACCATTGAAGAAAGAAATAAAATCGAAAATTATAAACGGGAATTATTGCAAAAGGAGACCTTTAAAGGTGATGAATTAATCACACTCCTTGAAAACGCTCTCGATAAAATTGAAGGCGCTGATAACAAGGAATAAGAGAATAATATGTCTTCACATTTCATTGTAGAATGCATAGATTGTGGTCACCAGACCCCCTATACAGCAACATCAGTTGCTTGCGCAAAGTGTGGTGGGGAGTGGCGGGACACAAAATATGACTATGAAACATTAAAACAAACCCTACTGATTAAGTTACAAGGACGGCCCTTCGACCTTTGGCGGTATCGAGAACTTCTTCCCGTACGAACACCAAACCCAGAATTAAGTCTTGGCGAAGGCGGTACACCATTAATTAGAGCAGCCAATCTAGGGATGATGCTGGGATGCCCTCATATTTATATCAAAGATGAACGCCAAGGTCCAACCGCTTCTTTTAAGGATAGGCAAGCAGCTGTCACAATTGCTGCCTTGAAGGAGGCTGGAGTTACAGAGGCAGTGATTGCTTCAACTGGAAATGTTGCTATATCTTATTCTGCATACGCTGCTCGAGCTGGGATTAAACTTTGGGCATTTATTACTAGCTTAGTACCTCCTGTAAAAATGCGTGAAGTAGCTTTATACGGAACACAGGTAGTTAAAGTGACAGGAAATTACGAACAGGCAAAACAGGTTGCTGCTGAGTTTGCTAGGGAACGCGCATTATATATTGATAGAGGTGTCCGTTCAATAACTACTGTTGATTCTATGAAAACAATCTCCTTTGAAATTTCTGAACAACTCACAGCATTATTGGGACCACCCAATAGTTCCACAAACGAACGACAACCTCCCTCTTCCCCCTGGCGCAGTCCGGATTGGTATATACAGGCAGTTAGTGGTGGATTAGGACCAGTGGGTGTCATAAAAGGATATGAGGAGCTTCAATTATTGGGATTGGTAAACCGCTCACCCGCCATCGCAAACATACAAGCAGAAGGCTGTGCACCCATGGTTCACGCTTGGAAAGCTAACAAGGAAACAGCTGATCCAATCCTGATACCCCGCACCCTTATTGCTACTTTGGCCACGGGAGATCCCGGAAGAACATATACTATTCTAAGAGAAAAAATACTTAACAAAACCGGGGGGACCTTTGAGAGTGTTTCGGATGAGGAAGCTTTCAGAGCGATGCATATTGTCGCCAAAATGGAAGGTATTTCAATTGAACCAGCCACAGCGGTTGCTTTTGCAGGAATGATCAAGATGATCCGATCTGGTGAAATAAAACCCAGTGACATTGTTGTTGTAAACTGCACTGGTCACACTGTTCCTGTGGAGCAAGAAGTTGTTGGAGAAGATTGGTCCAAGCACATTGGGATCTCTGAAAAAGAGGAATCAAAAGCCGTAAGCATTCCTGAAGATGGCTTATTAGCTGCTCTTAACCGAGTCACAATTGACAGATACCCTAGAGTAGCGATCGTTGATGATCATCCCCATGTTCGCCGTTTAATTCGCAGAATCCTCCAATCTCAAGGAAACTACACGCTTCTTGAGGCTGAGGACGGAAGAGCAGCGATCAGCTTAATTCGAGAGGAAAAACCAGACCTTGTTATTCTAGATTTGAATATGCCAGAACTTGATGGGTTTTCAGTCTTAGATGTCTTGAGATCAGATCCGAATACAGCAACAATACCGGTAATCGTTGTTACAGCAAAAGAATTAACAAAACAAGAAAAGAAAAGATTAGAGGGTCAGATTCAAGCACTAATGCAAAAGGGCGATTTTATGGATGATGAACTTCTTGAAGAAGTCCAAGCTCTCATTGACTAAAAGCTTTTTACTTTAGAATGGAAAAAACCTGGAAAATGGCTCAATCAGAAATTAAAAAGAAAAGGGGCCTGGGAATCAACGCGGCCCTATTTTCTGCCTTTTTTTTGGGGTTTGCCCCCATTTTCGGTAAACAAGCAATAGAACAAAACCTCCACCCGCTTGCCGTTGTCGCATCACGGACACTTTTTGCCACAATATTAATGTTCTTAGTGATGCTTATATTTCAGCGGAAATTTTTATACATTTATCCTGCAGGGTTAATTGGATGTCTTTTAGCTGGTTGGATCAATGGATTTGGTTCTTTATTCTATTACAACGCTCTTGGTAGAATCGATGCTGGGGTAGGACAACTTCTTTATTCGTTATATCCTTTCTTTGTAGTTTTTTGGATGTTATTAGATCGGCAGACACTTAGTAAGATGACAGTATTTCGTTTGTTGGTCGCAATTCCAGCTGTATTTTTACTCATCCAAATAGGATCAGGTGATGTAGACTTTGTGGGCGTTTTAATGATGCTCACTGCGTCTGCACTTTATGCCCTCCACCTCCCGATCAACCAAAGGGTACTTTACGATATTCCAGCACCAACCGTAACACTGTATACTCTGATTGCCATGAGCGCGATCGTGGTACCAACATTCATTTTCTCAGGATCTATGGAAGGGATTCCTACCTCAGTGGATGTGTGGTGGCCGGTTCTGGGTCTAACGCTGGTAACTTTTTTTTCCAGGTTAACTTTATTCACTGGCGTGAAACATCTAGGAGGAATCCAAACTGCCTCTTTGGGGTTCAGCGAACTTCTTGTAACAATTGCTTTGTCACAATTATGGCTAAAAGAAAAGCTTGAGGGGTCCCAATGGGTTGGTGCAGGATTACTATTATTAAGCTTGCTTTTGGTAATCTGGGAAAAACCACAAACACCCCGAAACCGAAAGGGGGGGTGGTTCAGTTGGTTTAGCGCCCCACCGGGCATTCCCCCATCCGATATCCCTCGGCAGCCTGGAGATTAAACCTGATTTTCTGAATAAATGTTTTGCCCCACAGGTGGGATGTGTTTTATTCCAATGTGCTTACCTACCGTCAAACACATACCCCGTACCACGTACATTTACTATCCATTCATCCCCACCCTCAAATTGAGCTAGCTTTCGTCTTAACCTGCTGACCAATGGTCGCATGATCTCAGGAGCTTCCCAATCGGTGGTTTGATAACCCTGCACCAAATAAACAAGTTCCTTATGGGATAAAACTTTTCCCCTTTTTTCTAACAGAACTTTCATCAACTTCCCTTCAGTTGGGGTAAGGAACACCTTAACACTTCCGGACCATACCTCTCTCCGCTCAAGGTCAACCTTAATATCTTTACCTAGGGTAAAAACCGACCTTGAAACCACTTGATCTGGCTCAACACCCTCTGCATCCTTTAATTCTTGAATTGATGCTTCTACTTGAGCCAATAACTGCTTTTTCCGTTCAGAATCGGCTCTCTTTGAAATCCCTAAAGCAACGCTGGTGAGAATTTCATTAGGAGCTGCCGGTTTCAATATATAGTCATGAGCGCCCTGTCGCAAAGCTTCAATCGCGGATTCCATTGAACCGTGAGCTGTGAGCATGACAACTATAGTATTTGGGGAAGTTTTCACAGTTTCCTCAAGAACTTGGATTCCATCCATCCCTGGCATCTTGAGATCCAGCAACATTAGATCAAAGTTTTCTTCTGATAATGCATCTACAGCAGACTGACCATCTCCTTTTGTATCAACTTGATAGCCTTCTAAACGCAATATATCGCTCAAAGATTTTCGAGAGGTTTCCTCATCATCAACAATTAATATTCTTCCTTTCATTATGCCTCCTTTACCGGGATTACAACTTTAAAACAAGCGCCTTCTCCTGTTGAAACCAGTTCAAGATTTCCTCCATGCGCTGTAAGAATTCCATAACTTACCGATAAACCTAATCCGCTTCCATCTTCTCGTGTACTCATAAAAGGTTCAAATATTTTATCACTCATCTCCACAGGGACTCCTGGGCCATTATCCTTAAATAACACCTCAATATTATTTTTTCCCTGATTTGCAATAATTTCAAGTTCACCACCATCCTCTAACGCCTCCATAGTATTCAGGATCAAATTAAAAAACACTTGTTGAATCTGATTACTAACAATATTCACTTTAGGCAATTTTTCCGCAATTTTCAACCTTACACTTATATTATTATCCGATAATTGTTTTTCAAGCAAGGATAAAACCCTTTCAATTAATTTATCTACTTCCGCGGGTTTCCGGTCAATCGCTCCAGGACGATAAAAATCTAACATACGCTGAACTGTATTCATCAATCTTTCCAATTCCTCTTCAGCCAATTTTCTGTAATTTTCTTGTTCTTCCTCGCCCAATTCTTTTCTTCCAACCAAATGCAAGCAATTGCGGACTGACTGCAAAGGGTTATTTACCTCATGAGCAATGGAAGCCGTTAACCGTCCGACTGCTGCCATTTTTTCTGCTTGAATTAAAGCCCTCTGTGAAAGTTCAATTTGGTGAATATATTCCCTTAATTCCCCATACAAAAGAGCATTTTCAAGCGCTACGTCCGCCTGACGTGCTAACAATCCAAATAACTCTAAATCAACTAATTGAAACCCTGGTTCACCTACATCCCGCCCAACAAAGAACACCAAGCTTCCTTCACCCCGTGTAACCGGAGTACAAATCACAGCGCCAAATTTTTGTTGTAGTATAAATTCTTGGAGATCTTTATCTCCTGGGCTATCTTGATTGACTAGGATCGGCACTTTCCAATGATCTGCTCTTCCAACCAAAACTGAAGAAGTCCTTGAATGCTCTTCCGGTAAAGCTCTTCCCTTTTTGCCGATCAAAGAAAGGTAATTTTCTCCAGGTTTTCTTTTATATACTGCAGCGTAATCACTGTTCAAATGCCCACAAATTGCGTTTAAAATCAATTCAATTAATATCTCATAGCGAGTTTCCGAAAAGAGTGATTCTGAGATATCCAATAATGGTCTAATTGTTCTTAAGCGAGCCACTTCTTGTTTATGTTTTCTTTCCTGAAGCGCCTCACGGATAGTACTAACTAATTCTCCTCCATCTTCAAATGGTTTAAGAATAAGACCATCAGCCCCTTTTCGTAAAGCCCGAATTGCTGTTTCAAGTGTCCCATACCCAGTCATGATAACCACCGCGATATCAGGTTGGATCTTACGTGCCTCTTCAATTACCTGGAAACCATCCATACCGGGCATCCGAATATCCACCAACAAGAGATCAAAATTTTCCTCGCGTAGGAATTCAACCCCGTCAGACGGGGTTGTAAATGTCTTCACCTGATAATTAGCCCGTTCCAATAAGCGTTTACATAAACGGACAATCCCGGATTCGTCATCAACAATAATTACAGAGGCATTCGGCATTTATTCAATCACTCCAGATTGGGCATCTGATTTTACCGGTAACCACACCGTAAAAATTGAGCCCTTTTTCTCTTCTGATTCTACATCAATATAACCACCGTGTTCCGAAACGATGCTATAGCTAACCGAAAGCCCTAAACCAGTTCCCTCGCCAAGAGGTTTAGTGGTAAAAAATGGTTCAAATATCTCATCGATGTGTTCTTTGCTAATTCCCACACCTGAATCTTTAATAATCACCGCAATCCAATCTTCATCTTCTCTCTTGTCTAATTGTGATTGGATCAACAATTCCCCACCCTCAGGCATGGCTTGAATAGCATTGTGAATTAAATTTAAAAACACTTGCTGCATCTGACTCCTATCAATGCTTATAAGAGGAAGGTCATCCCACATTTCAATTCTGCTTACAACGCCGCTGGTTTGAGCAATATGGTGGACCAAAGCCAGAACAACACTAATGACTTCATTGACATCAGATTCAACCCGTAAGATCTCCCCCTGCCGAGAGAAATCCAGCAGGCGTCGGACAACAAAACGCGAACGCTGCGCTTCCTTCAAAACCAATGATAAGTCTTCGTGTTCACCTGAATCTTCAGGAAGACTTTCCAAGATCAACTCAGTGAATCCAGTTATAGTTGTCAATGGATTATTTAATTCGTGGGCTACCGCTGCAGCCATCTCGCCAACTGCGGCTAATTTTGCAGACCGAATTACCCGCTCCTCTGCTAATCTTTGCGCCTCTATTCGTTCCTCCAACTCCTGGTAGAGACGCGCATTCCGGATAAAAATGGAGATCTGAGGCGCTAATAACTCTAATATTTTGATATCCGCGGCGTCAAATGCTCGGGTCGGTCGATCGTCTTGAACAGTTAATGTCCCGATAACAGTATCACTCAACTTTAATGGTACTCCAGCAACCGTAGTGAAAGGCGCTGGATGATCGGTTTCCAATTTTCCACTCCACGTATTGAAATCTGCAACTGCAATTGCTTCACCCAAACCGGCTATTCGGCCAGCAATACCAGTCATAAGAGGGAAAGTATACCCCGTGTAATCCTGCCATGGATTTTCCGATACAAGAACCCGAACTAATTTTTCTTTCTCATCTACTAATCCCAGTTCTGCTCCCCGTGCAGCGACGAGATTCTTCACGCGGTTCACTACTCGCTTCATAACTTCTTCCAAATCGAGGTCTTTGCCAATATCCAAGGCTGTTTCACGGACCGCTTCCAATTGGAGGACATTAGTTTGTAATTGTCCATAACGACGTGCATTCATGATCACACTTGAAAGAGCTCCCGCGATAGCCTCTAACACCACTAGATCATTCTCATCAAATGCATCAGGGGTGTGATTTTCCACATTGATAACACCGAAGATTTTATCTCCCTCTCGCAGCGGTGTACACATCTCAGATCCAGGATCCCAATCAGGGATCGGGAAATAATTCTTTGCTTCAGCTGCATTTTTGATTAGAAGACTCTTCCCGTATTTTAATACTTCCCCTGGCACACCCAAATTACTCGCGTACCTAAAACCCAGAGGCACATCCTCAGTCCCAGATCCTGCCACCCCTTCCGCGATGAATTCTTCATGAGCCTCGTCGAGGAGCATCACCAAAACCATTTCGTATCCAAACTTTTGAGCAATCATCTGTGCGGAGGTTATTGCTATTTCCGATATCTTATTAAGTCCAAGAATTTTTTGGATTATTTCATTGATCTGTAATAAATTGTGGGCTCGAGTACGGGTCTCATCGTTTAGTTGTAAATTTTCAATGATCCCCGCTATTTGGCTGGCAATTACCACAAGGAATTTCTCATCTTCTTCTGAAAATGCATCAATCTCAAAACTCTCTAAAGATAACGTACCCAAAGTTGCCCCTCGAAAACGGAAAGGAGCCACTAATTTGGAAGATATTCCCGAATCTTGCGATGTATATTTAGATTGTTTTGCTATATTATCAATCCGAATAGGGCGGCCAATTTTTATCACGGCGCCTTCTATTGATGACTCAACCAACAAGCGCTGATGAAAATCACCTTCTGCATTGTTTTCGTGCTCAATAAGCATTTTGTTTTCCGCATCAAGCAGCATGAGTGATACTTTATCGGCTTTAAATGCTCTTTGCAGCATGCGTTTAATCCTTCGGGTCACTTCCTTCATATCGCCAGGCGAAGATGCAGCAGACGAGAGTTCATTTAGCAAAGCAAACCTCTGTAGGAAATTAGCCGCCTCTTCAAAAACAATAGATTTCTCAACTGAAGGAGCGATATGATGAGCCAAAGCCATTGCTTCATCTAAATCAATTTGTGAATATTTCTCTTTCTGGCTATACGCAATCACACCTATTACGCGTATGCCAAGAACAATTGGAACTCCCAGCCAATTTTGTGGCTTTTTTTTCTCTTTATCTGAAAATATTTCAAGTCCTTTATGTTTGGCTTTCAATACTAATCCCTGACGAGTTGAAACCATTTTGTTAAAAATTTTATTTTCATTGATATTGATTTTTGTTTTTAGCAATTTGTCTGGAAGATCCAAGACAGCTTCAACGATAAAATAATCCCCCTCTCTTATCGCAAGGTAAGCCGAGTTAGCAGGTATCACCTCGACCAAAGTCCCTAAAATACGTGTTAAATTTTCATCTAATCGTAGCACAGGCTTTGATATAGCCGGCGAGAATAATGGTGGCAATACGTTTGGAGAAGAAACCGTTAAAACCAGTAGTTTAAAAATTGCCTTCTCTGTTTTATCCAATTGATCAGCGCCAACGAGAAGTAAAGGTTTCTGGTTTTTTGATGAAAATGCAAAAACTTTTTCACATTTTAATTTTCCCGCTGCATCTTTAAGAGAACGGAAGGATACTTTAGATTGTTTACTGATTTTATCTAACCACTTACTATATTTAGTCTCACTAAGAAATTCGTTTAAAGCTTTTCGTTGGGTTTTATTAAGTTTATAAAAACTCGATATTTCCCACCCACTATCGATCTTTATCAAGAATACAGCCCACCTCGCCCCAGTATTATTTAGTACCGTCTTAATCTGATCTTTTATTATATCTTTCATACGCGATGAAATGCACCTCCACAGACTATTTTATCATTATAGATGAAAAGCCAATAATTCACCTTCTTTGTAATCATATTTTTTTATACAATCACTCGAAATAACGGGTATGATATACTCAAATATTGATAAAATTTCAATTTGTTAAATTTTCCCTCCTTAAGAAAGATTTATCTTAATGAATCGACGCGGAAAGATTATTGCCACAATAGGACCTACAAGTCAGGTAAATAATGTTCTTTCAGAACTTCTTTTGGCAGGGGCGAATGTATTCCGGTTAAATTTCTCACATGGAAACCACGAAAACCACGCATCCTTAATAAAACGAATTCGGACTTTAGAGAAATCATTAGGAAAACCAATTGGGATATTACAGGATCTTCAAGGACCTAAAATCAGAATTGGAGAATTAACTCAAGGAGAAATTCATCTCGAACCGGGTCAAATCATTAATTTAACATCCGAACCAATCTCAAAAGCTGATGAAATTGTAGTAGATTTCCCAGAACTGCAAAAGGTAATAAGCCCCAAGAAAAAAATCCTTATCGATGATGGGAAAATTGAATTATCTGTTAATCGAATCAAAGGGAACCTAATTGAAACCACTGTGGTGACTGGTGGAATATTAAAATCAAATAAAGGCATAAATTTACCCGGGACGGCTCTTGATATCCCAAGTTTCACATCAAAAGATGAGGAAGACCTAGTGTTTGGCCTTGACCACAATGTGGATGCTGTTGCCATATCATTTGTACAGAAAGCAAGTGATATAACTTTAGTACGAGAAAAAATCAAAAAACTTGCACCGAAAAAAACTGATACCCTGATTATCGCAAAAATGGAACGCGCTGAAGCCTTAAATAACCTAAACGAAATTATCGATGTGGCAGATGGTGTTATGGTTGCCAGGGGAGATTTGGGAGTTGAGATGCCGCCAGAGAGTGTCCCGATTGCCCAGAAAAGGATCATCGAAGCAGCAAATAATAGCGGAAAAATCGTTATCACTGCCACCCAAATGCTGGACTCAATGATCCATAATCCACGCCCTACCAGAGCTGAGGCTACAGATGTTGCCAACGCGATTTTTGATGGAACTGATGGAGTCATGCTTTCAGGTGAAACCGCAATAGGGAAATATCCGGTAAAAGCAGTAAGAATGATGGATTCAATCATCAAAGTATCAGAGGATAATTTAAAATCCTGGGGTCGCTGGCAAGGCACTTCTTATGTTGCTTCTGGTGACGATGCCGCTTCAATTACTCAAGCGGCTAAAGAACTGGCCCACGATTTAAATGTAGCAGCAATAGCAGTTTTTACACAAACAGGGCGTACCGCCCGATTAATGTCTAAAGCTTTACCAAGAGTGCCGATACTTGGTTTTACCCCAGATCAACGCGCCTGCCGGCGCATGACATTATATTGGGGTGTTTTCCCTCTTATGGTCCCCTTTGCCAACACAATGGAAGAAATGTTAGCTTATGTAGACACAGCTATGATCGAATCCACCCCAATAAAGCCAGGCGAACAAGTTGTTGTAATCTCAAGTTTTCCAGTTGGCGACAAACGCTTACCTAACTTTGCCCTGCTATATACGGTAGGACAAAAATAATAATATATGGCTGATGTGAATTAAATTATTAATTTGGAAAAAACCACCGGATTAAGATGTTTTTGTTAGCAAAATTTGCTTGAGACAGCACCAGTGATTAAAAAACCCTGTTTCTATGTTCGATTTTTGATAATTCACTTCAAGCGTAATATATAAAAAAAGAGCCTCCATTTATATCCAATTCCAGGAGGCTCTTTTAATTCAATTCTATTCGATAATTTATCCAAACATACCTGTTGGGCGGCTATCGTCGTCATCTTCCTCCCCATCAGGATCCTTCTTGGGGGATGGTTTTGGTTCTGGTTCTGGTTTTATTGGTTGACTTACTGGTTTGGGTTTTTCCACCGGACGATCAAAAGCTGGCGCAGGGGAAGCCAGACTATCTTGTTTTACCGTGTCGCCACTGAACATTACACCCAAAAATAGAGCGCCACCACCTAAAACGATCAAGAATGCGGATTGAAACAATAATGGTTTCGCTAAGAAACTCAATATTGAAGAAATAATCGCTTCGACAGGTATAAGTAACGTAGAGGGCATATCCGTGAAAATTAACCTACCTAACCCAGCAAAAATGCTTTCGGAGAAGAAAAGTAAAAGCAAAGCAACCAACAATGCCCACACTCCCATTATTAGCAAAGGCCATCCCCCCCATTTGAATATATCTGAAATGGAGCGAGAAGCCATTGGAACAGCAAGAATAAACGCGATCAGCGGAAATATCCAGGCTGATCGCATACCAACCTTCAATTTCAATAACGCATTCCTGGTTTTGCCTAATTCATCACCACTCGTAGATATTTCTTCCCAAAGATCAACTTGATCAGGAATTTGCTCAATTACTGCAGGAACTATTGTATACGATTCATCAAGCAACCAATTATATGTGTTTGCTGTCGGGCGACAATGAGGAACTGACCCCGATACTTCACCCGTTTGATAAAAATTATTATACGCTTCAACATCTTCTGTCTTCGTACAAATTGGAAGACTCGCCAAAATAATTTTTAACACGGGAACCGCATTTGTTTCAGTGTTACTTTTCCAGGGATTAAAATCAATAATTATTTTTATGGATTGATTTGAACCTTCAATCCAATCATAATAACCTCTTAATACCTGCTCAAACGTATTTGAAATTAATTCAGGGGGAGCGATCAACTCAATTACCTCTACCCACTCTTCATGGTTAAGACCCTGCATTCCTGTCATGAACAATTCTGAAAAGGGATTTTCCTCGGGATTTTCCTCAGTTGCCGTACTAACAGGTTCAGCCCCTTTAATGGCTTCCTCAGCAATATTTGCCATTACCTCCGAATCCAAAATATTTTCTTTTAATAAATCGACAATTGCTTTCGGTGAAAAAAACATCTCCCCAGTATTTCTTACCAGAAGAGCAACCGGAAGTGTGATTATAAAAAATAGCAGTAAAAATAGTGCGAAGAATTTCAAAATTCCATTGATGACTTTCATCGGCAACTCCTCTCGAATCTTTCTTAATCCTATCATATTTTGAAAACATGAACCATTTAAATATCGAATGCAATCGAAAATAATAAAAGAAATATTTTCAATTATTGGCTAAGAAAAACATACCCACTCTAAATATAGATTTATGAAATTATTAATTAGCCACGAGTTAAAACATCATTCCGTTGATTTTATCAAGCGACTCCCTCGAAGGGCGTAGATCTTTTTGGGTGAAGCGGTTGAGCGGTTTATCCTTTGGAAGGTTGAACAAATCTCTCAATGTCGGTCGATCTGTGTTTATATAAACC